>Ga0076077_104_pt1 | contig 38999 bp, 44 predicted proteins | sample RifGroC1_FD_68119 | JGI IMG/M metagenome (GOLD analysis project Ga0076077, IMG submission 68119) | Parcubacteria bacterium GW2011_GWC1_38_22
AGTTCTCAGTCCCAATGTTGGGGGCCGTGCTCTCACACCCCCTACCCGTCATAGCCTTGGTAGTCCATTACACTACCAACTAGCTGATAGGACATAGGCCTCTCTTGAAGCGATAAATCTTTACTCCGTAGAGCACATCGTGTATTATTCTGGATTTCTCCAGATTATTCACGACTTCAAGGAAAGTTCCTATGCATTACTAACCCGTTTGCCAAGGGCCTAAACCCTTTCGACTTGCATGCCTTATCCACGCCGCCAGCGTTCATCCTGAGCTAGGATCAAACTCTCAATAAATAGATTTTACAAAAGCGAACTTTTGCAAATCAGGTATCATCTTTATTTAAAGAAAAGATGCAAAACTTATAAGCTCAAACAAACAACCAGTGAATCAATATTGCTATTGATTCGAAGGACTAACCGCAACAAATTGCGATTAGTACTATTATTACAACTTTTTAAAGTTCACATTTTTTACTTTCCAGGGCTATACCCTGAGAGTATAAAAAACACATCCTCACACACATCATTTCGATATGTATCGGGATGTATTTTTTGCATCACCCGAATTTTCAAATATTTCGTTTTTGCGTCGATGTTTCTTACGAATTTAACATCTGCTATTCCTGATTGCTTAAACAGTTTAGCAAGGTAAAAATAACTTGTCAAGTGTTTTAGCTTAAATTCTGAAATACTTTTTTATCCCACTATTTTATCCCTTTAAATAGCTGTTTTTTGCCGCCTGTCAGTAAAAATAGTTTATCCTATTTATCCAAAGATGGCAAGCCAAATTTCATACTTTCGCCTGAATTTAAAAATGCTCTGATATATTCAAACTCTTTCTTAGCGATTTCAACAGTGTCGCACTCACTTTCAATAATAATTGGAAGATTTTGATCAAAAATCGCTTCCATAATTTCACGCTGCCCCGTTTGAAAAAGTGGATCGTGCGATTTTTCAAACCCACTCACATGAACCTCCATGATTCTATCCCTAAAAGCATCTATCATATCATGAGCTAAATGCATAGTAGGATCATTAGTATAACAATGATTCAAATCAAGAACCATTGGTGCATCTGCCTTTTCAAAAATCTCCTGCATGCTTTCCACGTATTTTCCTATTTCTTTTTTCCAATCCATATTTTCAATCAAAACAGGGAAAGTGTAGTTTTCAAAAATCGCCCATTCACCTATTTCATCAGGATGAAAAACAATCGCATTGACTTTCACTTTAGCGCAAAACTCTTCGAAAATATCCAACGTCTGCCTGAACTTGATCATACTATTGGTATCATAGCGATCAAAGTTTGGAGCATGGATTGAAACATATCGAAATCCTGCAAAATCTTCCTGCTCCAGCTGCAAGAGTTTTGGCGCTTCGTCCATGTCCACAATTGTAAGTTCAATCGCGTTAGCGCCTATCTTCCGAAACACATCAAAAGTCTCCGGCGAAAGTCGGTCATGCGTTTTATATAAATCACCTGTTGAAAATCCTAAAATCATAGACAGATTACTAGGCTTTAGCTTTTTAGCTTCTTAGAAAATACATCATCCACTACCATATGAAGTAGAATGGTAGTAAATTATTCTATATCAACCGCGTTTTCTTTGCAAATCTTTGCGTACTCATAAAAACTCCTGCGAGGTTTTCTTTCAAGCGTCTTATAATCAATTTCAATCAATCCAAATTTTGGTTCATATCCATAAAGCCATTCGAGATTGTCCATCAGTGACCAAAAATTGTATCCCCTGACATCAACTCCTTCATTTATAGCCCTTTGTACAGATGCCAAATGCTCTTTAATATATTTAATTCTGTCGTCATCATCAATTCCCGCTCTTGTTGGTGTTCCGTTTTCAGTTATATATATCGGCAACTTAAATTTTTTACTCGCCTGCTTCAACACCTTATACATTCCCTCTGGATATGAAATCCACTTCATCACATTATTTTTATCTTCTTCAATAGTGAAACCGAAATATGTTTGATTTCTGGAATCCATTTTCATATTCCTCCAATCAAACTTAATCTTTCCTAAACGATAATAATCAATTCCAATATAATCCTGAAAACCTCTGATTTTATTTCCCAACAAATCAATACGATACCATTGCGCAAGCCTATTGATAGAATTGAGTAAAATCCCAAACCCTTCAGATTCATACCAATTATACAGATACGTTATTCCGACTTGTGCATCAGGTTTGATTTGATGAATTCTTTCATATGTTTTCCTGTGCGCCTTTGCAATATTATTCACAGCGCAAATAAATTTATACGGATTCATAAATCCAGGCGGAAATGACCCAGCCAAAAAACCTTGCCCGAGAGGAACCATCGGTTCATTGAATGTTATATACATATCAATAAGGTCCCCAAGTTCTTGAGTAATTTTTTCCGCATAGCGCACAAAAACCTCTGCAGAATCTTTTTTATGAAGTCCGTATTTTTCCTGAAACCAACTTGGACTAGTCCAATGCCAGAGAGTCACCTGCGTTTTTATGTTTCGTTTTTTCAAATCTTGCAAAATCGCGCGATAATGTTCAATAGCTTCCTGATCAAATTTTCCTTCTTCAGGTTCTACTCGCGCCCATTCTATTCCAAGCCGAAAAGCACCACAACCAAGTTCACTGAGCAATTCATGATCACTTTCATATCTATTCCAATAATCGCAAGCTATGCCTGATTCATTATCTGCCTTGCCCTCCTTCTCCCATTGCCACCAATCAGAATTAGAATTTCCACCCTCAACTTGATAAGCCGAAGTTGCCACCCCCCACAAAAACCCCGAAGGAAAAAGCAACTTATTTTTTCTATTTTCACTTTTATTAATTTCCATTTCTATTTTATTTATACTTAAATTTAGAATCGGCGGCTTTTCCTATGGAGCAAGCTCTTTTGGAAATTGAAGTTTTTTCATAGTATTTTTCTTTTTATTTTAACAATTTTTTATCCTGCGGACTTTTCAAATAATTATATTTACTAACAACTGATTTCCCCAATCTCTTTTCCAGATTTTTTCTAGCGCCTCCTGCGATATCGCCACCAGCTTTGGCATCAGCCTTGAGCTTAGCGGTTCCTTTTGAATCTTCAACGCGATGAATTTCTGTCTTTGACCGCTCTCCAAGCATCGTGAAAATCAATTCGAAGTCGTCCATGTGGTCGCGCAAATTTTCTCTCTTCAATCCTTTGAATTTTTTGTATTCATCTGGCGTGACACCAAAAGTCGCCTTGGAAATCTCCGCTGTCAAAATTTCATAGTCTCTTTGCTCGCGTGCTCCACGCTTTTGCCACTCATCAGTCAGCTCCTCGCGAATTGCAATCCCGCGCATTCGCTTTCCAATCCAATCATCAGAATATCCTTTTGCTTTATACAAAAATCTTGTTCTCTTTGTTGCCAACTCTGGATTTTCAATTTCCTGCACTCTTTCAAATCCAGTTTTTGCCAGCCATCGCTTGATAGGTTCAGCCTTTGGTGATGGAATTGATTGTATAATGCGAAATAATTGTTCAACATTGCCGGCAAGTGTTTTTCTTTTTTTACCAGATTCAGTCTCCATTTCTACCTGGGGACAATTTGTCCCTATGTACAATCCAACTTCAATATCTCTCTTTCGTAATTTTTTCAGATAATCTGTAGCATTTTTTGAATCTGTCAAAGACTCAACAATGTCCACAACTGAAAAATACCACTCGTTCTTATGAATTTGTTTTCTAATTTTTTTGTCTTGAAACAGCACGATTTTTGTTATTTTTTCATCCATTTTTTCGTTTTAAATTGTTACAGTGATATCATAACACTATAACAAAAACGTATCAACCAAAACTGTGTATAACTACAAAACCATTTCAATAAATTCCCTACTGGACGGCAAGAATTCGAAATTATCCAAGTCATTTTCATTTGCCCATTTCAAATCATTAATCTTCTTGTCATTCAAATGAAGTTTACCATCAATCAGTTTACAACAATAGCAAAGCACAATGGTGTGTTGATGTTTGTCAGCATACTCCCAAACCTTGGAAATTGTCTTTGGCAAAAGATTTACAATCTGCACATTCAATCCTGTTTCCTCCAGAATTTCCCTAACAAGCGTTTCCTCAAGACTTTCTCCAAATTCATTCTTTCCTCCTGGCAAATCCCATTTCAAATGCACCTCCGGAAGTTCCTCTTCGAAACGCTGACTGATCAGGATCTCGCCGTTATCATTCTCAACAATCCCAAGTACAACAAGTTTAGATGTCAATTTCATAGATTTATATATTTTTCCCACAATTTTTTAACAGCTTCATCATGATTTTCTGGTTGTACTCTTAATATCCTTAATCTTTCCAGATATAAATCATGATATTCTTCAAAACTGATCTTCTTGTCAATAAATAACATATCGTACTTTAAAATATTGTTTTCTTTTTCCTGTATTAATTCTACTTTTGCATATCTTTGTGCATTTTGCGAAAAATCAAACGGGATACAATTAACTTCATCATTAAAAACATTGGCTGCCAATGTTTTAATTCTACTGTAACGAGTAAATTCAAATATTAAATTTATCTTTTCAAATTCAATATTTTCTTTTTCAATGATCTCTTTTGCAAAAATTAAGTTTTCCAAAGTAGAAATAGATTTGCTTTCTGCAACCAATTTCCAATCTCCCGTGAATTCCTTGCACTGCTTTCTATTCATCAATATATCAAAAAGCCTAATCATCTCTTCTGCTTCCGTGCGTTCATACGGCTCAAGCATGTCTGTTTTTCCTCCGCAAAATATTATCACTGGAGCAATTTTTTCTTTTGCTGAAATATCAAAAATAGCATTAAAGGCCATTTTCAAATAGATATTATAGTTTTCATCTTTTATAATATCTCTAGGAATTCCATAACCTGAGATAACAAATATATTGTTCATATTTATATCAAAATCAAATCCTTATACTTCTCATCATTTTCAGTGGTATATTCCACAACCTCCAACATAATTTTATCTTCCATATTTTTCGGCAAAGCTATAATCTGAAAATTCTTCGGCCCCACTCGCATGGCAAATTTCAAATCAGTAACAAAATCATATTTCAAGTATTTGGTCACGAATTTATCCGTAAAACCGATATGGAATTTTGTAGGTTTCGGTGCCATGGCATGCAAAACAACAATCTTATCCCAAGACTGAATCACAGCTTCATTATATTCCTCATCTTTCTCCGGATTGATTGGCATAGCCTTTTTATTCCCAGCAACATACACGCTGGCAATTTCCGGCCAATTCTTATCTCCAATCAGATTGTTTTCCAACTTAAAATTTTTCATAGCATTTTATCATTCTGGGCTTGATCCGGAATTTCCTGATAATTAAACTATTTCAAACCATTTCTTTAACATTTCATATTGAGGTCTCATTATCTCTCTCTCCTCTTCAAAAAATATTTTATCTTGAAAATCACGCTGGATTTTTCCACTAAACTTTTTCATCAATTCAGCAAAAGGTTTTTTACTTATATATGCCATCCAAACATAATGCGCGGTGGTGAAATGAGCCATGGCATCGGCAGTTGCCACGATTTTCTGCTCAAGTGTTTCAGGCAAATAGCTTTTCACCCTATGCGTCAAAATCACATCCCTAACTTTAGCTGCGATTTCTTCTGAATATCCTCTTTCAAACAAAATTTTGTATGCCTTTTCTGAGCCGACAGTGTCATGATTTTCAATATCGTCAAATTGACCAATGTCATGCAAAACAGCAGCCAGCCACACAATTTCCAAATCGGCTTCATATTTAACCGCAAGTTTCTTTGCAATATCGATAACTGGCTTCAAATGCACATTCCAAAACGACATCAGATTATCGTCAAAATTTTCGAAATACAATCTTTTAATCTCATCTTCAAATTGTTGGGTTTTCTCTTGATCCATATTTTTTTGCATTTATACATTATACAAAATACAAGATATACATTATACTTTCAGCTATTTTTTAGAAATAGTTGAAATCCCTCCCGGCATGTATTTCCTCAAAGCTTCCGGAATCACCACTGATCCGTCGGCTTGTTGGAAGTTTTCTAGGATTGCAATGAATGGCCGCGGTGAAGGAAGCACGGTGTTGTTCAGCATGAAGACATGTTTCTTTTCTCCATTAGCGTCGACATATTTCACATTAAGTCTTCTTGCTTGCCAATCCAAAAAGTTTGAAGCTGATCCTGTTTCGCCGTAACCGTCACGAGAAGGCATCCAGGCTTCAATATCATAAGCCCTATACTTTCCTGCACTCATGTCGCCTGAACAAATCTTCAATACGCGGTATGGAAGTCCCAACTCTGCGTGAATTTCTTTAGAAATTTCCAGCATAGCATCATGCATCTTGATAGATTTTTCCGTGTCAGCCTCCATCAAAACCACTTGCTCAACTTTCATAAATTCATGTACGCGATAAAGGCCTTTGGTGTCTTTCCCATAAGATCCAATTTCGCTTCGATAACACTGTGAATATCCACAAAGCTTAATTGGCAATTGTTCAGCCTTTAAAGTTTCATCCGCAAAATATGCGCAAAGCGGCGCTTCAGCAGTTCCAACCAGGAATTTTTTCTCTTTGCTATCTTTTCCGTCAGCTTCCTTGTCTCCGCTTGCAACTTCATAAACCTCATCAACTGCGCTGTCATATTCCAAGCCTTTGAAATATCCTGTTCCAAAAAGTGCAGCGCCTTTCACAAGAGTCGGAGGAATCATCGGAGAATATCCTTTTTCAATCATCTTATTCACAGCGTACATCATCAGTGCCATCATCAAACTCACACCTTCATTTTTCACATAATATCCGCGGAATCCTGCAACCTTAGTTCCTTTTTCCAAATCCAAAATATCCAAATCTTTTCCGATTTGAATATGATCCTTGATTGCAAAATCGAATTTCGGAATTTCTCCACTTCTATCAATTTCAATATTGTCTTCATCTGATTTTCCAATTGGAGTATCGGCGGAAATAATATTCGGAACTTTCACCATCAATTCTTCAAATTTCTGTTTGATGATTTTATATTGAGGTTCTTTGTTTTCAAGTTTCAATTTAATATCTTTTCCTTTCTCGATAATTTCTTTTCTCTCTTCGTCATTCCCAGCAGATTTAATAAGCGCATTCAAGTCATTCTTGATTGCGAGCAATTGCTCAATTTCTTGAAGCAAGTTTATTCTTTCCTTGTCTACTTCTAAAAGCTCATCCAGATTCAAACTGATATTTTTTTTCTCAATTGCGTCTTTAATTTTTTCCTGATTCTCACGAATGAATTTTATATCTAACATCTTGGTTATAGAAAATTTAATCTTTAATAGCTTGAATTAATATATCAATTTTATCCCTATTTCAAGCTTAAAGCAAGCCACAACGCACCCATATTACATATCTTAAAGCATTATTTTCCATATGCCTTGACTTTTAAGCCAAAAGGATGTATAATAATAGAAAGTATCTACACCATAAAAGGAGCCCACCATGCCATATCCAACTGAGACAATTAACCAGGAGGAACTTAAAGCAGCAATCGATAAGGAAAAACGTCGTCTCGCTACAGATAAAATCCTTCCCAGAAAAACATCTTCGGAATCATCCGATGTGTCCGACTCCCAATCTTCGTGATTGGGAGTTTCTTTTTTAAAATCCTCTGGAATCTAAATTGTTTTTGGAGTATAATATAGAAAAAGAAACACAAAAATTATGTCATTTTTTGAATCACACCCTTTTCTTGCTCCGCATGAAATTCCAAATTCCAAACCTATTGAAAAAGCTTCGGAAAAAGAAGCTTCTCTTAATGCAGTTAAGATTGAAAAAGAAAATCCCACTGAAAAAACAGCGGCAGTTTTTCAGCCTTTCGACAGAAGAATAAACGCCGCAAAATTCAATGCGTCTGGATTTGCCAAATATATAGAAATATTACCAGAACCAGGAGAAGAAAATGCCGCAAAAACAAATGTAATTTCAGCCAAACAACTACCGCTAAGATCTTTTGAAATACAAAATCATACAACTGATTTCAAAAATCATCCCGCCATCAAAGAAAGTGAGAAACTATACGAAGCTCATATTGCAAGAGAAAAAGCCGAAAAGAATTTGAAACTTTTCAAGTCCAGGGACATTGATGAGATAATTTCTTTTTTAAATAACACTGAAAATGAAGATTTGGAATTTCAAAAAGAAATTAAACAAACAAAAACAAACTATGCAGAACAACTTGCTTCAGCAACTTTCCTTGATTCTAAAGATTGGAAAATACTAACAGGACTCAGACTTTTCAATATGGAAACTTTTGAGCATTCTATAGGAACATACCTGATAGCGAAAAATAAGATTAAGGAACGGCTGACTGAAATCGGCATCGAAATTCAGCATGAAGGCGTACGATTAGAACAATTCTATAGAGCCTGTCTTTTTCATGACATAGGTAAAATGGCAATTCCTGATTTCGTACTAAGTAAAAAGGCAACCAATCTTGATTGGGTTACTGGCTTTATGACGCTAGACGAAGAAGAACGGGTTGCAATTTTAGTCGAAAAAGATCTTCCAATTCCTAATGATATTATTTACGGTACACCTCAGGACATGACGAATTATCTTGAAAAAGAAAGAATCAGGGCTATAGATTTCGTACCAGCCAAGACATTATTTAATCCTGAAGAAGTGCATGTATTGAAAGATATCTATCCGGAAATGGCAGAGAATGATTCATTAAAGTCATTCTTACGTATTCATGAAAAAAAATCAGAGGAAATACTCCAAGGACTTGGGTTTATACTTGAAGCATTTCTCGCCGGAAACCACCATAATTACAAGCATGCTGATAAAAAATTAGGAGAAAAACCTGCAACATTATCAGCTTTACATATCAGCATTGAAATCGCATCAACAATTCTGCACTTGGCAGATATTCAGCAAGCACTAGACAGTAACAGATCATATCACAGCAAACATAACACATTGAGAATAATGGCTTTTCTTGTTGATGACGCAAAAAACGAAATTATTGATTCAAAATTAACAGCTCGCTGGATTAAAGATGAAATGTTAAAGATAACACCGGAAGAATTAAATGAAATCAGAAATATGCATTCGACCAACACCAATGACAAGGATTTAAAAATGCGACACGAAGACCTTATGGCAATTGAAAATTTCCTTGAGAAAAATTTGCAGCAGCTATAATTCAGGTTTGCAAATTCCGCAAATTCAAATTTATTTATATATACAAAAAAGACATTTTAAAATGCCTTTTTTGTATTTATGACGGTCCGGTTAGATTCGAACTAACGTTCCATACTCTCAAACGAAAGTGCCTTGACTAGTAACAACATCTCCCCAGTCAATGCTTTTCCGTATCACCCTGAGAGCCGCTCTACCGCTAAGCTACGAACCGCTACTTACTACTATTATTACTCGGTCGCACAAAAAAATATTTCAGAAACAATCTATCAAAAGAAAAAGACATGCGCAATTTCTGCGTATGCCTTTCATATATGGGCGGGATGAGTGGGGTTGGAACTGAGAATCCCCAGTAAATCAATCTTGCGATCACATCCCGATATTCAATGATATCAATATTTAAAGATTATATAGCTTCATTATTATTCGTCAAGTTGCTTCCGTAATATTGAGGATTTATATTTTTCTGGTTCGTAAGCCTCAAGCCTGATAATCTTTGTCCTATCAAGCCCAAGAGCATCTAGCTTCTGTCGAAGCTCTGGAACCGATTGTTTCTGATCATACCCAAGACAAATCACATCCGGTTTAAAATCCCTTATCGCACTATACCTATCATCTAAACTTCCAGGAAAAACTTCGTTAGCTAAACCACTTTTTTTAATAGCATTAATTCTTTCCGTTTCAGAATATCTTGGCAAACGACCCTTAACTTTCAGCACTGTTGCATTTCTAGCCACGATCACACGCAAAAAATCCCCATGCTTGCGAGCCTGTTTCAGAAAGTCTCTGTGCCCTTCGTGAAAAATATCAAATGTCCCAAAAACCAAAACCTTAGTCATCCCGCAGTAGAAATTCAGATGGTCTTCGACCAATAAATTTCTAGATAAAAATAATTATTACCACTTACTGATTTATATTCTTTTTGAGTGAAATTTAGCTTCATTCTAAATTTCACTGCTGGACAAGTTTCATTATCTTAAAGTATCATTCTTAAATTTTTTAACAGATTCTTTTTCATCAATGATTTCTCCCTTGTACAACTTCTGCAGCAAAAGTGGCACTCCGCATTTTTCACATTTCCCCCAAGCGCAAGATTGCTTCTTTTGAAAATGCTTCCTGCACATTCCGATTTCTTCTTCAAAAGTTTCTTTGGTAATTTTTTTCATATTAGTCAAAGCCAATAACCTGATATCCATATTTCTCAACTTCTTCAGGTGTAAAAAGGTTAATATCTTTTGTTTTTAAAACATAAGTAACTTCTTTTTCCAAAATCCTGCCAGTATAATTCCTGCTTTCATCAATTTCACGCAAAATCAAAATATCGCCTATCTCACATTTCCAGTCAGCAAGCCTGAGTTCATATTTTTTACTACCATCCAATATCTTTTCAAAATATTGCGATAAAACTTTCTTTTCAATTTTCATAATTTTACTTAATTTTCAAAAAAGGATTCTCTATTTTAAATGTTATTTCTTTGGTGTTATTTATATCGTCTTTAGATATTCCATATTTTTCATTGTACAAGGTATCAACAGCACAAAACCGAGCATCATCGTAATTAAATCCTATTTTTTCACTAACATTTTTAACTTCATCTTCAGATTTGCCTTCCACCTCCACAAAAGGCTCTACGTAAGGCCATTCATCGATACAAATCTCAACTCCATCCAACTTCCAAATTTCCCTTTTTGTTTCTTGATAGGATTTATTTCTACATCCCATATTTTCCAGTAGCAGTCTAGCATCATTAAAACTATTAATATGAAGACAAATTTCTTTCTGCTCTTCTATCCCACCATCGTTAATAACCTTAAGACTTAAAGTAATTTTATCAGCTTCATCGCGAACTCTAAGCCATCCGCCCTTAATTTCATGGCCACTTGGAAAATAATAATTTACTCTTTTTTGTAAAAATTCAGGCCTAATCAATTCAGCGCCTAATTTTCTAAGCCGTTCTCTGATTTCATTTTTGTCGATATTCGGGAAAGTGGCTTCGTATTCAATCTGCATATTTTAAATGGTTTTTAAAAATTCATCCATATCCTTATAACGCTCATTAAAAACTAGATACAATGTTTCAGGTTTTTCTGGCTCGCCTATTAAAATTAAAGGCTTACCAAGACCAAAAGCGATGCCAGCCTCCATATGAGCAGATGTTCCGGCCGGTAAAAGTAAGATAACTTTTTCTGCATTTTTTAATCCTTCCAGATCTTCTTCAAAAACCTCTTTAAAATATTTGTCATCATAAAAATCTTTCACTGATTCAAAAACCTTCATTTGTTCTTCTGGATGTGCATCAGCATTATTCGGATCAGCAGGCTTAAGACAAAAGTTATAGCAACTTTTACCTTTTTCTTCAAGTTTTTTAATCAGCAATTCACATTGTTCCTTGTTTCTAAATCTTGAAATTAGAGTGTAGTCAGTCATATTTTTTAGATTATTTTTAATTCTTTCATCCATTCATACCAAACAATTTCGAGCCCAGGATTTTTTCCCCATTCTTCTTCTGAAATTTTTCCAGCAGTAAAATCTTCCGTACGCTTTGCCAGTAAGTTCAGTTCATTTTTTGTGACCCATTTATATTGCTTTGTTTCCTCTTCACTTCTTTTGACTTCACCAGCAACTTCAACTTCAAAAATCTGCCAGTAATGCCAAGTACCGTCAATTCTTCTGCATGGATTTTCTTTGCGACCTTCTGTTAATAATTTTAAAGATTTTGTTTGCAAACCCACCTCTTCCTCCAATTCTTTTTTGGCAGTGAATTCAAAGTCATCGCCATCACAATGTCCAGCTGGCGGCGCATATGCAAATGGAAATTTTGCACGCTCAATCAAAAGTAATTTCTCACCTTTCCAAACCAACATTCCAACACATTTATGATCACAAATCTTTGCCATATAATTGTGTCATTCCGGACTTGATCCGGAATCCAGGATTTATAACTACCATTAACAATAAACGCTATTTCCTATTAACTTACTTAATCCTGTTTTATCCTGGATTCCTGCCTACGCAGGAATGACAAGGTTTATAATTTTATGTTATTCAGATCTCCATTGAGCACCACATCATACGTCGCTTTAATTTCATCCGCATATGAAACTTCTTCGGGAATAGGATTTAAAAGAAAAATTTTCTTATCGTGCACATGCGCATAACCGATCTCCATCAGCACATTTCCGCCTATGTAGTTTTTAATGCCCTTCTTATCAAAATTTAAAACCAAAATACCATCACTATTGCAAATTGCGTCGTAGTACCATTTTATATATCCTTGAGCCTTCTTTGCTTCAGCGTGCTCACCATTAATCACTTGATTCCAAATCTCTTGTTTATCGCCATTAATAAATGCTTCATAATCCGGATGCACAATTGCCTCATGACCTAGATCAGCAAGAAGCTTTTTATATTCAATCATCTTTTCCTTGAAAGCTGAACTCCCACAAATAGTAATTTTCATATTATTTTTTTACCATGCTACATTTTTCAAATGAAGCGTTCTTATCAATATCGAAAACTTCCACAACTTGATATTTTCCCTTGGTGCAAACTTCTCCGTTTTCAATGAAATGCGTCACTTCTAAAATATTCACATTAGCATGAGATTTGGAAAAACTTCCTCCAGTGGTGGTTGTTTCAATGAGTGAAACCTCGCCTTTTAAATAATAAATTCTTTGTTCTTTTTTAAAAAAATCATAGACTTTTCCTTCTTCAAGCTTTTCAGGGATACATTCTTCAATTTTTCTTCGACCAGCTTTGAACTCAGAAATATCACGAAGTGCTAAATCCGGATTAAATTCAACTGCAATACCCATAGGATTAGCTTTTTAGCTTCTTAGGCTTTAGCTTTTTAGCAAAGCAAGAGCTAACAATTAAATTATTATACATATATAACTAAAAAGCTAATAAGCTAACACCTAAAAAGCTGTCAGATATAAAACTCTTTTTGAAAATCTTTTATCACCTCCTTGAAAAGTTCCTTTTCTTTTTCAAAAAAAACTTTATCAGAATATTCCTTTTCAAGTCTTTCAATATCAAGAACATTCATTTCAACATGATCCTCACCTGAAATTATTGATGCGCCTGAACCGTGAAATTCTGGAAAAAAATGTGCGAGAGCATCAGCAGTAGCAACAATTTTTTCTTCAACTGTCTCAGGAATGTACAATTTGCATCTGTGTTTCAAGACTATGTCCCTGACCTTTTGAGCAGTCTCAGGGGGTGCCCAATGAACAATAAGGAATTCATATGCCTTACCTGCCCCAATTTCATCATGTGGCTCCGCATTCTCGATAAGCGCCATATCGTGCAGAAGTGCGCCAAGATGGATAATCTCCGCGTCTCCACCATATCGAAGTGCCATCTCACGACTATACGCAACAACCGGCACAATGTGATGATTCCAAAAATGCTCCAACAGTTTTTTTCTTTGTGGCTCACCCGCAGCTTCCAAATGCATTCTCTTGACTTCTTCTTCAATTTTATAAATGTCGAATTTTTTTGTATTCATATATAGATTTATCCCATCTATAATTATTTAAAATGAAAGAAAAATAGGATTAATCCTGCTTCTCTTTCATTGGTGGGAAGATTACACATTCACGGACTGATTTATTCATAAAGAAAGAGAAGAGTCTTTCAGAAAAACCAAGTCCGAAAGCGTTCGGCATTCCATATTCAAGCGCTTCAAGGAAATCTTCGTCAATCATTTGCGCTTCTGCATCTCCTGCTTCGCGAAGTTTCATTTGCGCTTCAAAGCGCTCTCTTTGATCAATCGGGTCATTAAGCTCAGCAAAGGCATTGCAAAGCTCAGCTGTACCTGCCACAACTTGAAAGCGTAAAACTTTATTAGGATTGCTTGGATCCTTTTTAGCAAGTGGAGAAACTTCAATCGGATGACCAACAAGCATGCAAGGTTGGATAAGTTTCTGACGCACTGTTTTTTTATAAATCGTATCAATCATTTTTCCTTTGCCTGCAGCTGTGTCATATTTGATTTTCAATTCTTCAGCCTTAGCGCGCAATTGCTCAACCGTGACATCAGCTGACAAATCAATTCCTGTTTCTTTTTGAAAAGCCTCGAAATAATCAACATGCGGAAAATCAATATTCCAATTGATAATATTTCCTTCATATTCATGCTCATATTTTCCAAGCACCTTGAAAGCAATTTCCTTATACATTCTCTCAGTCATTTCCATACCTTTTTGAAGATCGCTATATGCCCAATAAAATTCCATGTGATCAAATTCTTGAAGATGTGTCCGGTCAACTCCCTCATTGCGAAAAACACGCCCAATTTCAAAAACTTTTTCATATCCTCCAACTAAAAGTCTCTTGAGTGGAAGTTCCAAAGAAATACGCATAAAGAAATCTTGATCCAAAGCGTTATGATGTGTAATAAATGGTTCAGCGTCAGCTCCACCCGGAGTGTGTTCGAGCACTGGACTTTGCACTTCCAGAAATCCTTCGTTGGTCAAAAAATTTCTCGTCGTTTGCCAGAAAGTATTTTTCTTGCGAAACAGTTCGCGAGTATCTTCATTTATCATCAAATCCAAATAGCGCCGGCGCAAAAGTTCTTCTTCATCTTTGATTCCGAAATGTTCAGTTGGAATCGGACGAATATTTTTGCTCAATAATTTCCAATCAACAACTTTCAAAGATTTTTCTTCAGTCTTTGTCAAAAATAATTCCCCGGTTACTTGGACAAAATCTCCTAATTCAACGTTTTTCGTGAACAATTTGAAAAGATTTTCATCCATGTTTCCCTTGTTGAAAAACAGTTGCATCTTTCCAGATTCATCTTCAATATTTGCAAATGCGCTTCCACCCATCGGACGAAGTGACCTTACTCGTCCAGCCAGTGTGATTTTCTTCTCTCCAATTTCAGAAAACTTTTCAAGCGCTTCTTTATTAGAAATATCCCTTTCCGTTTTTTCCGGATAAGCATCCATGCCATAGTCCTTGATGTTTTTCAATTTATCAAGTTTAGTTTGCAAAATATCTTCTCGTATCATGATTTAGCTTCATTAGCTTTTTAGCTTCTTAGCTTCTTAGCTGTCTGAATGAGTTTAGTGATAATACATCAATATTAGCCTATTATAAGGCTTTTGGCAATGATATTCAGTTTTCCACATTTCTTTTGCCGCAAAAGAAACCTGGAGGAAAGAAAACTCCCGCACGGAGAAATACGGCGACAAACTGCACACTTCGCTCGCTAAAATTCCTGAACGCTTCGCTTTCACTCAGTTTTTTGAAAAACTTCGTTCACGGAATTTTTACACTCACTTCGTGGCAGATTTGTATCGGCGTATTTCTAGTGCGAACTCGGGATGCGTTATTCTAAAGTCCTGAATTTTCCCGCACAACATGAAGTACGTAGGCGAAGCGCAAGTAATGAGCGTAAAAATTTTTGCGAGACGACCCGAGAGGCGCAGTGAAAATTTTAGCGAAGAACGATGCGCGCGCCACAGTATCTTCATTTGTCGCGAAGCTTTCTTTGTAACTTTCTTTCGGGGGAAAGAAAGTTAATTTTACTATACATTATTAAAAAATATATAAATTATGTTTAATTAATTAAACATAATTCGTGAACCGAGTCCTGGATTCCCTGCCTACCGGCAGGCAGGCGGATCAAGTCCGGAATGACAAAGACTCAGAACACTAAAACACAAAAAGAGCGACCTAAGTCGCTCTTTTAAAATAAGTAAAGAAATCTTTTGAATTATTTCACATCCACAATCTGGTATGTAATAACACCCTTAGGAGTAGTTACATCAACAGTGTCTCCAGCGTTATGTCCCATAAATGCTTTTCCGAGTGGAGATTCATTTGAAATTTTGAAGTTAGCAGGATCAGCTTCATTTGAACCAACAATAGTGAATTCCATTTCAGCTCCGTTAAACTTCACCTTCACTACACTGCTCATCTGTGCACCTTTTTGAGAATCATCTCTTTCAACAACCTGAGAATTCTTGATAATCATTTCCAATTCACCAATCCTTGATTCATTCTCATTCTGCTGAGATTTAGCTTCAGCATATTCAGCATTTTCACTTAAATCACCTTGCTCCTTTGCTTCCTTAATAGCCTGCGCAATTTCTTGTCGGAGACGAGTTTTGCGATCTTCAAGTTCAACACGTAACTTTTCCAATCCTTCTTTAGTTATAAATCGTACCATAGCCTTCTTTCATTTTAGTGATTAAAAAATACCGCTCGAAAACGGCAAAAACCATACTTATCATGATTTGCAAACACATCTATAATATCGAAAAATTGCCGCCTTGTCAACCCCGCTTAGAAATTTCATTTTTATTGTCAAAACTGAAATTTTATATTTTAATTTTCAGATTTTACAAGTTACAAAAAAACTACTTTCGAAATTTCTAACGGGGTCAACCCTATCAAACACCCAACAAAAACCATGGCGATTCATCAATAATATTATACACGCAAAAAATTAATCTTTAATAAAGATTAATTAGTTTAATAGGGTAAAAAGTTGAAAAATTAACAGAAAAACTTCCAATTCATACAGCGGATACCCTAGAATATTCCACCTAGGCCATATCGCATCAAGTCGTTCACAACCAAATAAACCATCAAAAGCATCAGAAGAAAAAATCCAATCGTATGCAAGGTACCCTCAGTTTCTTGCGAGACAGGCGAACCTTTTATCTTTTCAATTAAGACAAACAAAATACGACCTCCATCAAGAGCAGGAATTGGCAAGATATTCACAATACCTAAATTCACACTAAGAAGTGCAGCTAATTGCACAATTGAAGAAAAGCCAAGTGCTGTTGCCTGCTTGGTGAAATGAGCTATAGCAAGAGGTCCTCCGATATTTGATACGTCGCCCGCAAAAAGACTTTTAATCACAATCCCCATCATAACAAGCACATTCCACATCACTACTGGCCCCTGCTTGATTGCTTCCCATGGCGTGTATTTCACAAAAGTAGTCTGAGCTAAGCCTATTCCCAAAAGACCTTCTCCGACTGGTGCTTCCAAGCGTGGAACACCAGTAAAATCGAACAAATCCGAACCTCTTGAAATTTGCAGCGTAATTTCCATTCCTTTATTGTCGGCCACAAAAGCTTGCAATTCCGCGATGTTAGCGAATGTTTGAGCGCAACGTGCGTCTTCTCCAACGCACTTTATCACTGTGTCGCCTTCCCGAATTCCCATCTCGTAGGCAGGACTCTTGGCAACCACGGAAGCAATTTGAATTTTTGTTCCAGAAACAGAAGTGTCATTTTGATCAACTTCTTGATTTATACCCATCGTCAAAAGCCATGAAAACAAAACCCAAGCCAAAATAAAATTCATCGTAACACCCGCAGCTAAAACTTTTATTCGAATCCAGGCTGATTTTGCAGCAAAACTATCTTTTTCTTTTTTTCCTTCACCATCTTCTCCCTTTATTTTCACAAAACCACCCAAAGGAAACCAATTCAAAGAATAGATAGTATTTTTCGATTCAATATGCTTATTGCCTATGACAAATTCCCATTTTCCTTTTTTTTCATCTTTATAAACACCTACTGCGCGAGGTGGAAAACCAAATCCGAATTCATCGCATTTTATTCCATTCCTACGAGCCACCACGAAATGACCTAGTTCATGAACGAAAACAAGAACACCCAGAATAATTAGAAAAACAAGGAGAGTCAGCATAAATATAATAACAAAAATACACCCATGAATTATGGTTTATAATTTTGAATTTTTAATTTTGAATTTTGATTCAATTTTTTAATGTTTTAATTTTGAAACATTCAGTCATTCAGATTTCATTCGAAATTAGAAATTCATAATTCGAAATTATCTTATTAGACTGTCATCACTTCGATTTCTTTCTTAGCTCGAATATCTTCAATTTTCTTATTATATTCCGCGACAATTTCTTGAACTTTTTCTTTTCCCTTGAATTCGTCGTCCTCAGAAATATCCCCAGCCTTTTCAGCTTCCTTAATTTCTTTCAAGATTTCCTCGCGAATTGAACGGATTGCAATGCGAGCTTCTTCAGCCTTCTGATTGAGCATTTTCACCATTTCCCTTCGCCTTTCCTCTGTCAACATTGGAATAGTAATTCTAATCAAAATTCCATCATTAACCGGATTCAAATTAAGATCTGAATTTCTAATTGTTCCTTCAATAACACTCATAGCACTCCTATCCCACGGTTGAATCGTAATCTGCCGAGGTTCTGGAATGTTTATGGCTGCCATCTGTTTAAGTGGCGTCCTGGTTCCATAATAATCAATCAAAATATCTTCCACTAAAGAAGCATTTGCGCGGCCTGTTCTGATTTTGCCGGTCTCTCCAATGAAATGCTCTATTGATTTATCCAAATCTTCCTTATGAGAATTTATGATTTCATTGTACATATAATGTAATACTTAAGAGTTAATTATAAATTTTAATTTTTATACCATAACCTGACACTAGAATTTACGCAAACCAGCATAAATCCTTGCAGGATTTACTACATCGTATTTTATTATACTGATATCCTTATTTGTGTCTAGTTGGAAGGTTGACCATTTCTGGCCGCCATCAGTAGATTTATAAATTGCCTTGGCTGATGAATACATTATCTCCCGGGAATTCAATGGGTTAACAGCAATAGATCTCACAGGAAATGCCTTAGAGCTTTCAATAAGATTTAGAGCATTCCAAGATCCATCGCCATTGCGCCGGAAAATTCCATTTCCCGTTCCTGCATACACGACTCCAGGGAAATATGGGTCGGTCGTCAGAGTGAAAACAGAGGAAACATTTCCTATTTTATCAATTTGTTTTGTTGCATCTTCCAAAGTGGCTCCTCCATTCCTCGTTTCCAATATTCCCGTTTGAAAAACTGCAAAGAAAACATGCGCGTCACTCGCGGCGTCAAATCCGATATTAACTATCGGCGCATTTGAATTATTTTCCATTTTCAAATTAACCCATGTTTGTCCACCATCAGTAGTTTTAATAATCACTCCATTACTTGTCCCTGCGTATAAAATTTGAGGATTCCTATTACTAATAGCTAAACTTGAAATTGTAGTGCCATCAGCTGGTTCAGTGTAAATCTCTTTCCATTCTTGTCCCTCAGCCAATCTTTTGAAAATCTTAGCTCGGCCATTAAAAATTCCACTACCATACATTATATCAGGATTACGTGGATCAAAAAGTAATCCGTAGGCTTTATCGGCATACGCAATTTGTGTCCAATTTTCACCGCCATCTTTTGTGACAAATAACCCGTTTGCAGCAGTTCCCAAATAAACAATATTCTGATCAATTGGATGAATAGCCATCGTCAAAACATCCACGCCAGCAATATTTTTTTTATCATCAATCTTAATTTTTGGATTCCAAACTCCGCCTCCATCCTCTGATTTCAAAAATGTTGCATTAGCTATAGTATTTTTCACTGGCAAAACTGAAGTTGGCAAGCTGCAACCTGAAAGCAAAAAAGTTATCCCGAATAATGACAAGGCTAAGAATATTCTTTTGTTCATATTTTTTTCTTTTACTAAATTCATTTATGTTAATTATAGCAAAGAATTGGCAAATAATCCATATAGTTGACGAGTTTTTTGTTTCTGATATAATGAACCTTGTTACACAAAAAGCTTTCGATATTCATTGCTATGGGCACATAGCTCAGTTGGTAGAGCAGCGGCCTTTTAAGCCGATGGTCGGGGGTTCGAATCCCTCTGTGCCCACTAGATAATTAAAGAACACCTTAGGGTGTTCTTTAATTTTTTAATAGTGACACAGAGGGATTCGAACCCAAATTAAAACTCCCATTACTGGGAGTTTTAATTTGATTGATGGACTTTATGACTTAATATTATCTTCCTCTCTTATTAATATATACAAGGAAAGCCAATGGCAATGCTAGCCATAAAAACTTAGCCCATGGCGAGGTAAAATAGAAAAGCGCATCCTTTGAAACAAATTTTATAAGTGTTTTTTCACCAATAAAAGCCGCTAAAATACTCACAATTAAACCGACTTCCAGGAAACTCATAGTGAATATCTGCCAATAGGCAAGCCCTGAACCTGACAGATGAATATCAAAAGTATATTTTCCTAAGAGAGTTAGCAATATGACCGAAATCAAAAAGAGCATGACTGACAAATTAGGGCTTGTGCCAACCACATCTTTAGGAATTGCCCACACGAGAGAGAACGATATATAGATATTAATCAGAACGCTATGCAAACGAAATCGTCCAACCAGAAGCCAAAATGCGACAGTTATAGCCAATATAACCAAAACCAAAGTCACTATTTCAGCACTAGTAACAGAAAGGCCCAGTATTCGAAAAATTTTTTCTAATTGCATGATTTTGTATGATTAAATTCTCGTTTTTAATGTTTGTATTTTACCATATTTATCTCCTGCCGCAAACATACTAACTAGCAATGCCAAGCTTCACGTCTGTCATCTTAATACATCCATATCTGACCAAGCTCAACCTCTCTGTCCTGAATACAGGACATCTCTCCTTATCTCAGGAGAGATAGGTAATGAAGAAAGTTATTAGATAGTAGACAAAAGCTCATTATTGCTGTATACTTGTTTCAGCAAACAATATATTAAGTTAACATATTATGGAGCAATCTGAACTGCCTAGAAAAATATTCTTTTGGACATTAGTTGTCCTTTTTTGGTTTACCGCAACTGCCATCATAGGATATGCCTTTGGATACAGTTTCAGTTTCGAAAGAGGTGTTTTTGTTTATACTGGCTCAATTACGTTAAACACCACTCCCAAGGAGGTGAATGTCTTTGTTGATGGTGTTTTAATGCCTGCCAAAGCGCTTAATGTTATCAATAATTCATATCATATTGGCGGAATCAAGCCAGGCTCATATCTATTGGAAGTAAAGTCTCCGGGCTATCAAACTTGGTCAAAACGAATATCTGTCCACAGCGGAATTTCAACTGAATTTTGGAACGTAATTCTAGCTCAAAATTCCTATGCCAGAGAAGATTATGAATCGCCAGGCATCCAAAAATTCTTCATTTCTCCACGCAAAAATCTAGCAGCCTTTTCACAACAAGTTGAAAATGACTTTTTGGTTAAAATTTTCAATCCAGGGACTCTTGAAATGGACCAGGTTTTCATAGCCAATGATTACAAGTTCACAGATGACAGCCGCGAAAATATTGAATGGTCTCCGCAAGCTCATCGCATAATTATCCCATCTATCAAAGACGGTGAAAAAAATTATTTCATCGCATTGATTGATAATTCTGAAAACCCGTTAGGTCTGAAAGAATTAACTGGGCACGGCAATCTTTCCCGTGTTCGCTGGGATCCTAAAAACAAGGATGTTCTTTTTTATATGTCGGATGATAATCTTTGGCGATTGGATTTGAATAATATCGAAAACAAAAAACAAGTTGTTGAGCACATTGCAAGTTATGACCTCTCCCCTAAAGCACTCTTCTATTTCCAACTTCCCGAGGGAATCGTATATAAAACAAATTTCGATGGATCTGATGCTCGAGAACAAATCACCACATCTTCACCTGAAGATATGAATGATTCGTCTTACCAAATCATTGTCTATGATGATGATCGCATGGTGATGATGAACAAAAACCGCAATTTATACATATATAATAAAGGAGAAATTGACACCTATTTTCACAAACTTTCCGTTAATGCTATCGGTTCGCAATTTTCGGATGATGGTAAGAAATTATTATTTTGGAGTGAACGTGAAGTCTCAGCTTACTTTGTCCGCAAGTGGGAAGTTCAACCAACAAGGGCTGAGAATGAGACTATGCCGATAACAAACATGTCTGATAAGATTGAAAATGTACAATGGACTCGTGACTATGAGCATGTCCTATTCACCAATAACAACAAAGTTAAATTGATTGAAATCGACAAGCGTGACAACCGCAACATGATGGATATTCTTACTTTGAATGACAACAGCTCATTGCTAGTCGACAACTTCACTGACAATAAACTTTATTACACGGAAAAAAATGAGCAGGGACAAAATTCCTTGCACGCTATTTATTTCCCAGAGCGAACAAATTTCTTTGGCGACTTCTTCCAAAGCACAACAACGGTTGAAGAGCAAAAATAAATGCAGTCATCAGTAATCGGTCATCAGTAATCAGATGAGATGTCTTCTGAACCTGTCCACTTCATAAGTGGACAGGTTTTATAATGAGCCCTATACAGTCTCAAGTTCATAAAGTCTATCGAGTTTGTAAAGTTTATGAAGAGAAGGAAATGTCATTCTGAACTTGCCAGTCTCGGCTTTAGTCTGATTTCAGAATCTATTCCTTCATATCTCCAGCCTTACAAAAATCAAGATCCTGAAATAAATTCGGATTGAGGAAAATTTTTGCAATAAAAAAGGCCTGCAAACTGCCTCGCTATTTAGCGAAACAATTCACAAGCCTTGACCTAAGTGGCAAAAAAATCTATGCATAATCTGATCATATTTCCAGAGTGAAGTAATCAAAGATGCCGGTCGGCTCAAAGACTACTACAAGCCTCGAACGTTCTTTGTTTTTCTTATGAAACATCAGATTGAGATTGATGCGGTTTTTTTCATTCTTGAAGGAAATTTCCGCAGAAATTCTGACCGTATTTTCCAACGCCATCAGCAACTTCGCACATTCTTCATGTGGCATCATGCTATTTCGCTGACGACTAAGAATTTTCGAAGCTTCCACACCAAACAATTCAGATATTTCTCCCTCAGGAAATCTTTGACCGCTTGTTAGCCTCAGAACAACGAAATAAAACTCGTTTGCTTGTTTGAATCCTAATGAATCTAAAATCCAATCATAGTAAATTAAAACGCTGTTGTTAATGACCAAACTTGTTCTCTTTATCATGATTTTCCTCCTTGAGGTGGGCTCATTACGGCCCATTTTTTGATATTCTGGCACTATTTCAGCCAGTTGTTAATTATATATCAATTTCCATTAAATGTCAAGAGTAGCTTTGCACAAGCAAAAAAGCCTTTTGTAAAGGCTTTTTTGAGTATCGAAAGTATTTGTAATCTTTATCGTTTTGCCCACTGTGGAGCTTTTCGAGCTTTCTTCAGACCGGCTTTCTTTCGTTCAACTTCGCGAGCATCGCGAGTCATAAGTCCAAGGTCTTTCAAAGATTTCTTCAATTCTGGGTTGAAAACAACCAAAGCGCGAGAAATACCAAGTCTAACCGCTTCAACTTGTCCAGTAACACCACCTCCACGAACCAAAACTGTCATACGGAATTTTCCTTGCATTCCAACAGCCTTAAGTGGAGTCATGAAATTGTTTTGGAGGTTAATGGTTGGGAAATAGTCTTTCAATTTCTTTCCATTGATTACCAAATCGTTGTCAGTTGCCTTTTCGTCTGCATAAAGGCGCACTTGGGCAACCGATGTTTTGCGACGTCCTACAGCGTAGAAATAAGGATCGTTTGATTTCTTTACAACCTTTTCAGTCTTAACAGCTTTTGGAGCTTCAACTTTTTCCACTTTTTCAACTTTAGGAGCCTTTACAGCCTTAACAGCCTTCTCAGCTTTCGGAGCTGCGGCCTTAGCTGCCTTTTTTACAGGAGCTTTTTTAACTTTATCAGTTTCTGCCTTTTTTACTGCCATAATATTCAGGTTTTAGCTTTTTAGCTTTTTAGCTTTTTAGGAAATACATTCATGCCAATCCGGACCCCTAAGAAGCTAATAAGCTAATGCCTAATAAGCTTTTTAATGTGTAAATTCAATATTCTTAAAAGAGTGCTCGCTGCCTCCAAAAACATGCAGGCGAAGCATCATTTTATCACGCAATTTGTTCTTTGGAAGCATTCCGTAAACAGCATTTTGCATAACTTTTCCAGCGTCTTTCTTCAAAAGATCCTTTAGAGCGATAGCTGAGATACCTCCTGGATATCCACTGTATTTGTGGTAAATCTTACCTTCTAACTTATTCCCTGTAACATGAATCTTTTCCATGTTAATCACAATAACAAAGTCACCTCCGTCAATGTGCGGGACATAGTCAACTTTATTGCGTCCACTTAATGTCTTTGCTATTTCAGTTGCCAAGCGACCAAGCACTTTTCCCTGAGCATCAAAGAGATGATAATGTCTATTCATAATATTATTTCACTAATTTACACCAATTTCCCACCAATCATCACAAATATTTCATTCATTCGTGCGCATTAGTGATTTTATTCGTGATTATTCGTGCGTGTTATACAAATTCAATTACTGCCATAGCAGCTCCGTCACTTTTGCGCTGCCCCATCTTGATTATGCGAGTATATCCACTTTCGCGGCCGTCAAACTTCTGGGCAAACTCACCAGAAAGTTTTTTAACTGCAATAAGAGGAAGACCTTTGCGCAAATCTCTAAGGACTGCAACCTTCTTGGTTTCATCTTTGGAAACTTTTTTCACTTTCGTGATAATCTTGTCTACCATTGGCTTAATTTCTTTAGCCTTAGCTTCAGTAGTCGTGATTTTTTCCCTCATAATGAAACTTCCCAAGAGTGTTTTCAAAAGAGCTACTCTCTGTTTCTTTACTCTACTAAATTTTCTGCTTCTTCCTAAATGATTCATATTATTAACTCATAACTTTCAACTTATAACTCATAACATCATTATCCGTTTTACAGTTGTCAGTTTTTAGTTGTTAGTTGTTAGTTATTTACTCTTGCTTTAGTGTAATTCCAAATTCTCCGATTGATTTTTTGATTTCTTTGATTCCCTTATCCCCCATTCCATCCAAAGCTCTCAAATCTTCTTCAGTCATCTTCACAATGTCTTTAACCTTAGCAATCTTGCTAGCTTCAAGAACATTAAGAGTTCGTGTTGAAAGATTTTTTAATTCAGTAACTTTGATTTTCAATGGGTCAACAGCTTCGTCAGCTACTGGCGTTTCTGCCACAATTTCAGCTTCCTGAACTGCTTCTTCCACTTTTTCTTCAACTATTTCAATTCCTCCAAGCACTGAAAACTGTTCAACCAATAGAGTTACAGCCTTAGTGAAAGCCTCTTCTGGAGTAATGCTTCCGTCAGTCACGATTTCCAAGGTAATTTTATTATAATCAGTACGCTTTCCAACGCGCATGTTTTCTACTTCGTAGTTAACACGGCTAATTGGTGTGTATACTGCATCGATTGCGATAACTCCAATTTCTTTTTCTCCGCGATTCTGTTGATCAATTGGAACATATCCCAAACCGTTTGAAATTTCCAATTCCATCTCAAGTTCCACTTTCTTGTCAGTAATTGTAGCAATGATTTGATCTTTGTTTACAACCTCCACACTTGAAGGGCATTTGATTTCAGCTGCAGTAACCTTTCCTTCACCTTTGAATTTAAGGCTAACCTTAACTGGTTCGTCACTGTGCATCTTAAATCGAATCTTTTTCAAGTTCAAAATGATTTGAACTGCGTCTTCCATAACACCATCCATGGTTGAAAATTCATGGGAAACTCCCTTAATTTTCACAGAGGTGATTGCGCTACCCTTTAAAGATGCTAGAAGAACACGCCTAAGCGCATTACCTAGAGTCATACCATAACCTGGGTAACATCCCATGATTTCAAACTTACCACTCTTTTCGTCAATAGGAGTGTATTTTGGCTTCTGAGGAAGTGACACTGTCTGCATATCCTCTTTCTAACGGGCAGCTCATGGATATCTCCACAAGAAGCACGTTTTTCAATTAAAAAAGTTAAGGAAAACAAAAATGAAAACTTGTTTATCGAGAGTATGATTCAACAACCATTTGTGGATCAACATGGATTCCAACATCTTCCCTGCTTGGAAGAGCAACAATCTTTCCTTCCATCTTAGACTGATCAAACTGAATCCAACGTGGGAAATCTTTCTTAGCTGTTAGCGTTTGAGTCTGAAGTTTGAAATATGCATTGTCTTTCTTTGATTCTTTAATTGCAACCACGTCTCCAACTTTCATTCCACAAGATGGGATAGTAAGTTTCTTTCCATTAACCAAGAATGCTCCGTGAGTCACAAGTTGTCGAGCTTGAATCGGTGATTGCGCAAATCCCATCTTACGAACTACATTATCTAAACGAAGTTCCAATCTGGTCATAAGCAAATCTCCGGTCACACCTTGCTTGTTCTCGATTTCCTCATAGTGTTTGCGAAATTGTTTCTCCAAAACTCCGTACATTCGTTTGATGCGTTGCTTCATTGCAAGCTGTTTACCGAACTCACTAAGTCCTCGAGAAATACTTTTTCCATGAACTCCTGGAGCGTATGGACGACGAGTAATAGCACATTTAGCGCTATTGCATCTATCCCCTTTCAGGAAAAGTTTTTCTTGCGCCCTGCGGCATCGTTTACATTTTGATCCTAATAAATCTCTAGCCATAAAAATCAGATTATTAGCTTCTTAGCTTTTCAGCTTTTCAGCTACTTTTAAAAAAATATTACATTTGTTACACCTAAACAGCTAATAAGCTAATGCCTAAGAAGCTATTATTATACACGACGTGGTTTCTTTGGACGACATCCATTGTGTGGAATAGGAGTAACGTCTTTGATCGCAGTAAGCTCAAAGCCTTTATTAGCCAATGATCGAATCGATGATTCTCGACCGGAGCCAACTCCTCTTACAAACACATCCAATTCTTGTACACCAAATTTTTTCACCTTTTCGCTAACATCATGAACTACCTGAGTTGCAGCATAAGGTGTAGCCTTCTTAGCACCCTTGAATCCTAAAAGTCCGGAACTAGACCATGCCAACATTGCACCATTTGCATCAGAAATCATAACCATGGTGTTGTTGTATGTGCATTTAATATGGGCTTGACCCTTATTAATTTGTCTTTTCAATTTCTTCTTCTTTTTCTTCACATCCCCTTCAACAGCAACAGCTGCAGGAGCTTCTCCTCCAGTTTCTAGAGCAACTTGCTCCATTATTTCTTCAGTTGTTTTAATTTCCTCTGCCATAATTATAATTCTAGCTTTTTAGCTTTTTAGGCTTTTAGCTTTTTAGATTTGATTGATTACTTTCCGCATTTTAGGACTAAAGCTAACAAGCTAGTGCCTAAGAAGTTTTTACTAGGTTTTTGATTCAGATCGTCTTCCGCTTCCCATAGTTCTTCGCACGTTTCCACGAACTGTTCGACTGTTTGTCTTTGTTCGTTGTCCGTTAACCGGTAATCCTTTCTGGTGACGAGTTCCGCGATAGCTACCAATTTCTTTCAAGCGTTTGATGTTCATCTTAACTTCATGCTTAAGCTCACCTTCAACTTTGTGCTTCTTTTCAATTTCATCACGAAGCTTGTTGGCGTCATCAGACGACAAATCTTTTGTGCGAGTATTTGGATCGATACCAAGTAGTCCCAAAAGTTTGCGACTAGTTGAAGGCCCAATACCGAAAACGTAAGTTAGGGCAATTTCGATTCTTTTTTCATCAGGAAGGTTGATTCCAGCAATACGTACCATAAATTTTATAAGTATCTATTTAATCACTAATTATATTTGCTAGCAGTCCAGTACATGTTCTTTGCTGCTGCAGTAACAAATCTCTTAACCTTGTCGTTGTTTGTGCTTAGGTGTGGAACAAATTACATAAACTTTTCCACGTCTCTTCACGATTTTACACTTGGCACAAATCTTTTTTACTGATGCTCTTACTTTCATAATGTTTTCCTACACTCCACTTATAACTTTTTCTCCAAATTACTTTGGTAATTTGTCATTAGTTGTGAGTCTTTAGTTATTAGTTATTTACATGCGTTGTGTAACGCGTCCTTTTGTTAAATCATATGGACTCATTTCCATAAGTACTCTGTCGCCCGGCAAAAGTCGAATATAATTCACTCTCATTCTTCCAGAAATATGAGCCAGAACCTCGTGTCCATTGTCCAAACGCACTTTAAACGTTGTGCTTGGCAACGTTTCAATGATTGTTCCTTCTAATTTTATAAGTTCTTTTTCCTGTTTTGGTGCCATAATTTGCTTTACTTTTACAACATAAAAATAGAGGGGGTTACTTGAGCAGCACTATCCTAATTCTTGAATTCAAATAGTATAAACCTCTACTCTTGACAGCTATTAAGTTTTGCTCAAAAACGTATAGCAATCTTAACAAAGTATTGTTTTCTTGTCAACCCTAAGAAATCAGCCTGTGTCTTTTATAGTGTAACTTTCCTACCTCGACTCGCAAAGACGATTATTCGTCAACACAAGGCGAGTAGCTCACGCGCCCATAATTCGCACATAATTCAGTCTATACCAAAAGAAAAAACAAGAAAAAAAGGCTCTAGTTGGTCTCATTTTGAACTTCAACCGAAACTCTTGATGAATATTGAGGGATTCTAGTGATAAAACTTGGGGTAAATTCGACATTTGCGCTCTTTATTGAATCATATTTCCTCAATATATCAGCTAATTGGTCATCACTTTTACCCAATAACTCTTTCTTTACTTGAGGTAAGTTAATGAGCGGTGTGGATATCACCTCAGTATAAACTCGCAGTTTTAGCGAAGTTTCTTCAAAATTTGGCTCTGCACTGCCATAATCAATTTTGGAAATTTCAGTTTTTACGGAGTTTAATTGCGAATCAATTTTTAATGAATCAATTACCACATTTTTCACATCATTTTCAGAAAAAACCAGCGTCTTGATGGAACCCGTCACTATCCAGTCAAATGAATCAGTCCTAGAACCAAGTTTAGCGGAAGATGACGATTTAGTAATGGTAATTTTTTCAGCTTGATTCAATACCATTTCGTCTGAAACAATCTGCTGCTTCATAACGTCTTTCATTTTCTCCTTAAAGGCATCTTCAGCTTTCTGTTTTGCACCATCCAAATCTTGCTGGGTAATAGTTCCGGGACTCACTATTTGAGCATCACCAGATCCTCCCGCAGTTGCGGAATCCGAACTTGCATAAAATTTCTCGAATTTGGGCCCGCCAGCAAATCCTGGAATTGTAAATTTAGTCGCGTCAATATTATATTCATCGCCGGCATTATCAGCAGTAATTTCAGCTTGAATAACGCCTGGCTTCAATTGTCCTCCAATATTTGAATATCCAGGCACCACTACATTCTTGATGAGCCTAAATATTTTTCCGTCTGTTGTCTCTAAGCGTGTTGTAGCAATAAGTGTTTGAGGTTCTGGACTAAATTCATTATAAATAACCACTGTGCCACGAGCTTTTTTGCCTGATGATTCGCCCATTCCTTTTACTTCAAATGGCAACGAAAATTGCTCTTCCTTTTCAATACTTCTTAGTAGAATAACCGAATCGTCTTCACTTATGGCGCCGACTGCCTTAATTTCCATATCTATTTTCTTTTTAGATATATCTGACTTGATTATGATTTTAGCGCTAGGAATAAACAGATACCCACCCACTCCAAGAAATACTAGCGCGCATGTCATCAGAAAAGCTAGGAAAACTTTTTTAATTTTTCCACCCCCAATACTCTTAGATTGAGTTTGAGCAGATTCTGAATTATTAGACCTTGCTGAATACATTTTTTCAAGAGTTTCTGCTTTATAGGGGTCAAGTTGATTTTTATATAAATTTTTATTTGCGGCGCTACTTCCCGATGTCGCACGCCTTACATTATCTTGTTTGATTGCAACCTCTTTTCGCAGGTTCGATTTAACTTTATTAAGAACAATCTTTTCTGGTTTTTCTTTCCTATCTGAAGCGCGACTAACTGGCGCAGTTTTAGCAGCTTTCAAATTATTCGCTGGCAATTCTTTCAGATCTCGACGCAGACCAGATTGATAATATTCCCCAGAACCAATATTACTAAGTCTTGCCTGCTTATCATTTCTAGAATCCATCACTTTTTCAAATTCAATATCTCTTGTTTGCTCACCTTCCTCATTTTCTTGGTCATTATAAACATCTAAAGACGAGTCGAGGCCTTCCAATGAAGTGCAAGCTTCTATACCACTTCTCTCAGCCATTGAAATTGCAATTTCGTCTTGAGTTACAATTATCACACGCTTTGAAATTTTATCTGCTTCTCTTTTTAGAATTTTCAAATTCACAATGCTCTGCAAAAAGAGTGCTCTTTTAGGCACAACAAAATAATTATCGCTAGACATTGATTTATTAAGCCTATCAATGACTGAGGAAATTTCTTCGTCAACATCAATATAAAATGTTTGATGCATACAATCAGGTTTTAGCTTTTTAGCTTTTTAGCTTTTTAGAATTCCTAAGAAGCTGAGAAGCTAATGCCTAATTAGCTATTTATTAATCTTGCATTGTTTGCAGTACTCTACGTAAGATTCCCGACATAACCTTTTCTTCCCCTGTCACATCTAAAACCAAATTAGCCAAGCCCATTGGTGTGACATCCTGTGGATTTTTTAATTCATCAGTATGATCTATTATTCTGACAACATCTTGGGGTTGCAAAAAGCTAACAACAGGCGCTTTGGCAAAAGGAAGACTTTTCACCCATTCAGAAGAAAGAAGTGCTTTTTTTATACCAGGTAAACCACTTCCACCGCCGCAAAGCAAAATTTTTGATGGCAAGACATCACTACCCGCAAATTCAGCCAATGAAAGTTCCACGCCACTAAGCCAAACAGCGCAGTCACTTTGCAAAATCTGTTCAATCTTTGAACTCACATCTTCGCCTAATTTTCCTTCGGAATATTTTATTTTCAGTTCTTCAGCCTCATCCATTTCAATACGAAGTTCCTGCGCAAGTTTTTTCGTGAAAGCGCGGCCACCAAAGGCGAACATCTTAGTACCTTCTAATCCTCCATTTCTAACTACAGCAATATCAGTCGTGCCACCTCCTATATCTATAAATATTGCATTGAAATCCAAAGCATCATCATAATCTATACTGCGAGCAACAGCGTACGGTTCAGCAGCGATACTGAGCAGATCTATATTAAGTTCATCTGCAATTGCCTGAAGTGCGCCTAAGTGAATCATTGGCGCATAGGCGTTGAATATGCTGACTGACACATCTTTACCTTGAAATCCAATAGGATTAGTAACTTGATAACCATCAATTCGCACATCAACAATTGCAGCATTAATAAGTTTCACATCAATATCCTGACCCGTCTCCCATTCAATTTGTTGCTGAATTCTCTCGTAAGCTTTCATTTGAACCTTTTGAATAATACTCTTAAGTTCAGGGAAATCAATCCTGGAATCAGGATTACCTCTTTCGTAATGTACTGTTGTAGTAGTGCCCTTAACTAGTTCACCTGCAATTCCAACGATAGCTTTTTTAACTTTTTTAATACCAGCATTTGCCAATGCCTTACTGATTGATATCTTACAAGTTTCTATAACACCTGAAATATCCGAGACTGCGCCGCTTTGCATGTTCCCTTTTTTTTGCGACTCTTTTCCGACACCGATAACCACGCCAGTTTTTTCCTCGCCATCAATTTGAAAAACCAAAGCTTTTGCAACTTCAGTACCGATATCCAAAGCTAAATAAAATTCAGCATTTGATTTAGAAAATATTTTGGAAAAAATAGACATACTAACAAAAATCTCAATGTCAAAATCCAAATTTCAAATAAACAATTCAAATTCAATTAACTGAATTGAGAATTTATGATTTTTAGATTTTATTTGTCCCCAAGGGGTAAGCTTGAAGCAAAACATTCGTCATTTAGATTTGGGTTTTTAAAAACGATTTACATATAATCAGCAAATTGATTTCACAATAACATTATCCGCCAATATTTCAATCTCTTTTTCATCCAAAAGTCCTTTCTGTCCTCCGTATTCAGTAACCGAATTCGAACTATTTGCAATTCCCCATTTTAAACATGTTTCCAAATTGTGACGTTTAATGAAGGATGCAAAAAATCCGCTCGTGAACGCATCTCCCGCTCCAGTAGTATCAACGGCTCTTTGCATAATGGCTTTAGCATGCATCATAACATTTCCATCATACGCCCAAGCGCCTCTTTCTCCGTCCGTTATGGCAACCACTTCGGATCCTAATCTTCGCAAAACTTTCAATAAATATTCCTCACTTTCTAAAAGTTCTCTAACAGCAATTTCTCCGCATCCGGAAACTATTTCTATTGCTTCATCCTTATTCACAAATAATATGTCGCAACTACCAATTGTATGCACAATTTTAAGTATATCCTCATGAATTGTCTTTTGTCGCGGATTAAAAGCAACGTGAATCTTTTTTTCCTTTACATACGAAAGTATGCCATCCAAGTTTTGCTGCCAATTCCCACTTAGGTCCCCAATAAAAAACCAATGCGGATATTTAATCAATCTTCCATCAAAGGCCATCCTTTGACTTGCCACATGACTGGAAAAAATAACTCTGTCTACGCAATTACTTTCAACCAAAATAGCTGACAAATCACTCTTGCAATCAGATTCAATTTTTATATGTTCAATTCCAATGCCTGCATTTTGAACCTGCTTCAATATCCACTTGCCTGTCATATCGTCGCCAATAGTTGCATAGGATGAAACATTTTCTCCAAGCTTTGCCAATCCTGCTGCGACATTAATGCTATTTCCTCCCAATGTCTCATGTCGATCTTCAATTGCATATTTTGCGCCCAATTCAAAAGCAATTTTTTTTTGCGAAAGAATATCATCGGGAGTTTCAATAAGCACACCCTCCTTGGTTGGAAAAAATATATCCTGGCAGGCGGAACCAATTGTGATTATTTTAGACATGTTATCTATTTTTATGTTTGTATGTTTGTATGTTTTTATGCCTTGCTAATTTCTTTTTCAATCTTCATTAATCTGTTGTATTTGCAAAGTCGTTCTCCGCGTGAAAGTGAACCAGATTTAATAAATTCAGCTGCAGTTCCAGCCGCAAGATCAGCAATGAAATCATCAGTTGTTTCGCCGCTGCGATGAGAAATCATAATTTTAAGATTATTTTTCTTTGCTAATCGGATGCAATTTAAGGTTTCAGTAAGACTACCGATTTGATTAACCTTAATAAGAACAGCATTGCAAGCCTTTTCCTTAATTGCACGCTCAACTCTTTTAACATTCGTTACCAATAAATCATCCCCAACTAACAAATTTTCATTCAAAACTTCTTTAGGCACTCCCACAGCAATTGGTTTTTTTGCAATTTTTTCAGTCATTTGCGCCCAACCTTCCCAATCATCTTCAGCTAAACCATCCTCGATTGAAACTATATGATATTTATCAATCCATTCTCGATAGATATTAACCAGCTGTTCGCGCTCCAACAAAACTCCTTCTGGCTTAAAGACGTAATTTTTTTCTTCTTCATCATAAAAACTACTGGCTGCCGCATCAATACCCAGGTTAACTTGAGTTCCAAGTTCATATCCACACTTCGAAATGGCCTGATTAATAAGCTCAAGCGCATGAGTATTACTTTCCAATTTTGGTGAAAATCCACCTTCATCGCCAACACCACTGCTATGATTTGCTGCTTCCAGAATTTTTTTCAAAGTGTGAAAAATTTCACTTCCAGCCCTAAGTTGCTCAGCAAAACTCTTAATTCCAGTCGGAATAACTTTAAATTCCTGAATGCTTAATCCGCTATCGCTGTGCTTTCCCCCATTTAAAACATTAAACATCGGAACTGGAATTTTAGGATCAACATTTAATCCTGAAATTTCATTAATGTACTGATAAAGTGGAATTTTCTTGGATAGAGCCACGGCTCGACATATTGCCAATGAAACTCCAAGAATTGCATTTGCTCCTAAGTTAGATTTGTTTTCTGTTCCATCCAATTCCAACATCAATTCATCAATTTCAAATTGTTTACTCGCATCCTTTCCAATCAAAAGTTCTCTGATTGAAGTATTGATATTATTTATCGCTTTCAAGACGCCCAACCCGCCATAACGCGATTCATCACCATCGCGAAGCTCCAAAGCTTCGAATTTTCCAGTTGAAGCCCCAGATGGTACAGCAGCAACAGCCCTTGTCCCATCACTCAAAACCACTTCTACTTCAACGGTAGGATTACCTCTTGAATCTAAAATCTCTCTTGCTTCTAATTCTGAAATCTTGAACATATATTTTTACCTTATTGAATAAATTATAAACAAACCTATAGCATCACATCCCCCTTATCCAAATAAATATTTGCTGCAACGGATTGATTGAAACGAGTACGATCAAAAGCAGCATGTAGTAAACGGTGAGATATTTAAGCGTTGTAAAATATTGATGATGAGTTGAAAATTCTTGACCCAAATTTTTCTGCATAAACTTCCATGATGATAAAATAAATTTGCAATGGATTATTGCTATTACGGCAATCGACATTATAAGCAGAATAAAAGCAGTTGAAATCTGACTTCCATATAAAAAGAAAGTTCCGAAGAAAAACAATGGCAAAATCCAAAAAGTTTCCTTATCCCAAAAATCATCATCCCTATTAAAATTAACAAAACTTGAAAAGTACAAGTGTGGAATTGAAACAAAATTTATCACCAACCCAATAGAAAAAACCAAAACAGTTACCCAACTATATACTCCAAAATAATTTCCCGGAGCCAACACATTAAGATTATTCAAAAGAATCAAAATAAATCCAATATACAGCAAAGTTTGAGAAAAATACAAACCCACCAACGATCGCATACTTGTTCTTCTGAGCGTATACAATGGTTGCTGCTGCTCATTGCAAACATCTAAATTTCCATCCTTAAATTCAGGACTATTCATATTTATTTTTTGTGTACTTAATACACTCAGTATACCATACGAAAAAATATATTAGAATAGTTCCTTAATTTTATTATTCGACTACCCGCAAAGATTCGATTCCAGGCATATGATTTCCACTTAAATATTCAAGCATGGCGCCACCTCCAGTTGATACAAATGAAACCTTATCCATCAGATTATTCTCTTCCAAAACCTGCACTGATTCACCACCTCCGATCAAGGTAAAGGCATCGCTTTCAATAATAGCATCTAAAATTTCCTTAGTTCCGCAATCATATGGCTTTTCTTCAAACTTACCCATAGGGCCATTCCAAACAACTACTTTTGATACAGCGATAATATCTTTAAATCTAGCAATAGTTTTCGGACCTATATCCAAACGATCAATGGCAAAATCCATTGGCAAGATAACTTTTGAGGAAAATTCTGTTTTTTGATCTATCGCCTCATTTGCTATTTTTCCACCTACTAGAATATGAGCATATGTTTGCTCAAATTTATTAATCAATGGCAACTTAGTTTCAATTTTCGCACCTCCAATAATAGCCGTGGCTGGCTGAAGAGGCTCATGGATAACCTTGTTAAGATTTTTTATTTCCTCTTGAAGCCAAAGACCAGCAAAGCTCGGGAGAAACTTTGTCACCCCAGTCACCGAAGCTTGATCGCGATGACAAACACTAAATGCATCATTCACAAATACGTCAAAATTCTCTGCCAATTGTTTAGCAAATTCAGCATCATTAACTTCTTCCTCACTGTGAAATCTTACATTTTCCAATAAAAGAATTTCTCCTTCTTGAAGCTTTTCCAAAGATTTGGCAACTTTTTCACCTATACATTCATCGATAAACACAATTTTTTTATTTAATATCTTCTCCAATTCTTCCTTGATCTGGCCTAATGAAAATTCAAGATTGACTTTTCCATCTGGCCTCCCCAGATGAGACATTAAAGCGACCTTAGCGCCCTGCTGCCCAGATAAATGATCAACAGATTTTTTGCAGGCTTCCAATTTGTAATGTTCTTGAATTTTACCATCCACTATCGCCACATTGAAATCAGCTCTCACTAAAACCTTCTTACTAAGAAATACTCCTTCTTGAATTTTTTTAATATTCATATTTAGATTGGCATATAACTGATAACTTGCAACTGATAACCAAAAATATCGAGTTTGTTTCTTGCTATATTGTTATCAGCTATATATTGCTAGTTATATATTATATATTATATGTTATATGTTATAAGTTATATGTTATTTATTTATCTTCCCATTCCAAAAATTGCAATCACAACTCCCATAAGAGCTGTAACCATTGTAAAAATCCAGGCACGCATAACAATTTTACATTCCGGCCATCCCTTAGCTTCAAAATGATGATGCAGGGGTGCCGCTAAGAAAACTTTACGATGAAAATATTTTTTACTTAAGAGTTGAATTGTCACACTGCCTGATTCCAACACATATACAAGCACTATCAAAAACAAAACCACAGCTGAATTTGTAAGCATTGCAACGACGCCAAGAGTTGTGCCTAATGACATCGCTCCAGTATCCCCCATCATAAAGCGAGCTGGCTGTATATTGAACCACAGAAAGGCTAGGATCACGCCTGACATAGCTGCGCAAAAAGCTGAAAGATTAACTTTATTTTGAAAAAATGCGATGATTGCAAAGGAAAAAAAGGCCAGCAATAAAACCCCGCCATTAAGACCATCGAGTCCATCTGTTTCATTTGAAGAAACTGCAGCAAATAAAATTACGAAAATAAAAAGAGGAATATACCAAAGACCGATTGAAAAATCTCCAAAAGCCGGGATATGCAAAACATCCCAACCTAATTTGTAGTAAAACCAAAATCCGCCAGCTGTCGCAATAGCAATTAGCCAGCCGAAACGCATCGCAAAACGCATTCCGCCGCCCTTATTTTTCCCCCAACCTCGCACACTCATAACATCATCAAAAAGTCCCAAAACTCCAGCTGAAGCCAGCGCGAAAAGAGGAAGCCATACTTCCTTACGGCTCAAAAAATCGAGTCTGGCCAAAAAATTCATATCAAAAAGTTTTCCAAAAAACGGGAAAAGGAAATGGGAAGAGAAGGCCAATATGATAATAGAAATCCACATTATTACTCCACCCATCGTAGGTGTTCCAGATTTATGAGCATGTAAGCTGCTGACAAATTTCAGCTTCTCTCCGTTTACATCACTGCTTTTAATCTTAATACCGAGTTTATATTTATAAAGTAAATGCGTCCAAAGTGGAGTAATCGCAAAAGCCAAAATGAATGCAATCAGCCCAGTACTAAGAACCTTGAGAACATTAACTACTTCTGGAATTGTTTGAATTTGTGCAAATTGCATTTGATTAAATCACTAATCAACACTAATTAACCACTAATTTTCACTAATAATTTATTTGTGCTGATTCGTGAGTATTTTTATTTGTGATTATTCGTGACTTGGCTATTGCCAAGTATAAGCTTTGAATGTCCAATCAATTGCAGTGCGGATATCTTGCCAACGATGACTGTCATCCAATAAAACTGCAATGATTCGATGTTTACCAGTTGGGTCAGTAGCTCCCATGAGAAGTGAGTATCCAGCCAGTGGCGTAAAGCCAGTTTTTCCGCCTATAACATCTGGGACTTCATTAAGAATAAGATCAGTATTTAAAATCGTATGAACAAGGTTCCCATCCATTGAAGCAACTTTGGTATTACTTGGCTGCCTAAAAACTTTCCAGATATAATCGTAGCGCATCGAGTAAGCAGCGATTCTTCCGATATCATATGCGGAAGAATAACATTCAGATTCTCGTCCATCAATTTCCAAGCCTGAAGCTGTGCAGAAATGAGTATTAGATAATCCAAGTTGCTTGGCTTTTAAATTCATGACCTCGGCAAAAGACTCCTGAGTCCCTGACATATGTTTAGCTAGTGCAATTGCCGCATCATTAGCACTGTTCATTAGCATTGCTTGCAATAAATTGCGAGCTGAAATTTTTTCATCAATTTTTAATCGCTGACTAATGCAATAACCACTTCGAGGGCATCCTACTTTAGTACCTTCAATATATACTTCTTCTTCTCCAATAGTGACCGCCTCATCAAGATCCTTTATTTTTTCCATTGCTAATGTAGCAGTCATCATTTTAGTTAATGATGCTATTTGTCTCTCATCCGTTGGATGATTACCTGCTAAAAGCTCTCCAGTGTCAGCATCAATGATTGCAAATGCATGCGCATTCGGAAGCACTAAATTAGAAACATTCTCATTTCTAACGGTCTTATATTTAGGATTATCCACTGCTTGAGCCTTCAGCTTAATAGGTTCAGGTATCTTTTGAATTTCTGTGCCTTTTACTGAACCTTGAACAGCAGTTTCAATCCCATATCCATCAGCCTGCACAAATCTGCCACTCGAAAGACCCTCATGAAAAAGCAAAAGGGAATTAAGCGGAAACGCAATAATCATTAAAATGGTTGCCCCTATACCCATATTTATATAAAATTTTCAATTTATAATTTTCAATTTTCATTGAATGTTCAGCTTTTTATCCACCAACCGTTAGCTAAACTAATGTTGATTTTGATCACTTGAGTCGTTGCTTTCAATAATAGAATTAATCCTACTATCTACTGATAGTGTAGCATATTCTGGCAGATTTTTCACATCATTAATTCCAAGCTTCTTAAGAAAATCAAAAGAGATAGCATAAACATATCCACGGTTATCACGTGGGTTGTCGTTTCGTTCAATAAGTCCGCGCAATAGAAGATTTCTTAAGGTATAAGAACAGTTTACTCCGCGAATTTGTTCAATCTCAGCTTTTGAAATAGGACCTCGATAAGCAATGATCGAAATAACCTCCATAGCTGAACCTGAAAGAGAATCCGTGAGTTCACTTTTTACCAATCCCTCAACGAATTCAGTGTTTTCAGATTTCGCAGCAAGCTGAACTTCCTCGCCTTTTCGCAAAAGCATCAAGCCACTTTCAGATTGAGTATATTTTTCACCCAGAGCATCTATAGCTTTTTCAACATCCTCAATTTTAGATGATATTATTTTTACCAATTTTGCCAATTTAACTGGCTCACCGCTTACAAATAAAATGCTCTCAATAATTGATTGTAATTTTTCAATTTCCATAC
>Ga0076077_108_pt1 | contig 29397 bp, 28 predicted proteins | sample RifGroC1_FD_68119 | JGI IMG/M metagenome (GOLD analysis project Ga0076077, IMG submission 68119) | Parcubacteria bacterium GW2011_GWC1_38_22
TTATTGCGATAGCTAGAAATTTCAATTGTCTAAACTTTGACTATCTATTTTAAATTGAAAAATGTCATCAATTCTTTTTCTTTTTCAATTTCAGTTGCAATTATGGTCGTCATCTCTCCACCAGTAAATCCAAGAAAGTTTTTTAGAACATCAACTTCCTCTTGAAAATGATACGGACAAACCCATACGCTTTTCTGCAGCTGGTATAGCCCTAATTCTTTGAGCTTGCCTCTTAGTGCTTCGCGCCTTGATCTATATTTCTCTTCAATATCAAAAATAAGAATCCGCCATTTCTTGTCCCATTTTTTTGGCTTCTTGATTTTGAGTTCATCTATCGAATATTTTTTAGCTAGAACTTTTCCCTCTTCGCTCAATGAAACATGGAGTTGTTTTCCTTTATATTCCATTTTAAGCAAGCCCTTCTTGCGAAGATAATAAAAGGAGTTATAAAATTTATCCAGCTGTTCACGCTTCTTTTTGCGCTTTTGTTCAAATTCAAAGTCCCTGATCAATGTAGGAATCAACTTTCGAGCAAATGTCGGCGATGTTGATGCCACTGCAAATGCACCACACACCAAAATGCCTTTTAATATCGTCTTTGAAATATTCTTTGTTTTAGTATCCACACTTTTTATATTACGACCAACAATTGAAATTTATTGCGATAGCTAGAAATTTCAATTGTTGTTTTTTTGAATGTTTTCGATTTCTTGCTGGAGGTTTTCTGCCTTTTTGATGGCATCGTATATTTCCCGCATCTCATCTTTGTTAGTATCGGCATCATTCATCGCACTTGCGCGGGCACATTGTAGATTTTGAGACATTCTTTCCAAGCTCTTTGCCATTTGCGCAAAAATAACCTCCTTAGGAATATTCTTCTTGCCCCTATATTTAATGACCCACCACAAAAAATAAAGTTTTGTCTTCAAAAATGGCCACAAATCATATTTAATTCTTTCAAAAATATTCATAATTAATTCTGATTCATAATTGAAATTTATTGCGATAGCTAGAAATTTCAATTATTGGGTTAGTATTATTCCCAGTCGGAGATGATTATTTTCTTGCGGTCGACGGTGATAACCATTTTTTGGCGTTCTTTGATTCCGAGTTCGGCGACGATTTCAGCAGGGATCACAATTGAGAGACTTCACTTGCCCACGCGGGTTACTTTGCGAGTTAGCGGTTCTGGCTTTTTCATTAGTTTTTAGAATTGAATTTTTTTGCTATCGCAATAAGTTTCAATTATTTTGATTTTATTTTTTTAATGATTTTTTGCATTTTTATTATATCAATTCTTACAAATAAAAACCAGTCCGTAAGGACTGGTTAAATTTTTATAAGTTGTTACGTAACATTATTCACTCCATTCATCAGCTAACATCCCGGCTTGTTTAAGAATATTTTCAGTTGCCAATAGTTCCATATCAGGTGGATAACCAAATTGACGCAAGGTTCTTTTAACTAAAACACGGAGTTTTGCTTGTACACTTTCTTTGATTGTCCAGTCAATAGAGGTATTTGATTTAACTCTTTCAACTAGCACACGAGCAAGTTCGCGAAGTCTATCGTCACCCAAAACTGATTTAGCGCTGTCATTATCAGCAAGCGCATCATAAAATGCAATCTCGTAGTCACTGAGCCCTGATCCAGCAAATCTACCGTCTTCTTGATGAATTTCCTTAGCAAGTTTTATGAGCTCATCAATAACCTGAGCTGCTGTCAAAATATTGTTTTGATATTTTTTAATTGCCTTTTCAAGCATTTCAGAAAGTTTTCTTCCCTGAATAAGGTTCTTCTTTGATCTTGATTTGATTTCATCATTCAGAATCTTCTTTAACAATTCAAGAGCCAAATTCTTTCTCTCCATCCCTTTTATCTCCTCCAGAAATTCATCAGAAAGAATTGAAATGTCAGGTCTTTTGATTCCAGCTGCATCAAAAATATCAATGATTCCATCAGACACCACTGCGCCATCAATGATTTGCCTGATTGCAGTTTCGATTTCTTCATCTGATTTTCCGGTTCCTTGTGGTTCAAATTTCACCAATCTTGCTTTCACGGCTTGAAAAAATCCAACCTCATCCTTAATGTTCATGGCAGCCAAGCTTGGCACTGAAAGTGCAAATGCTTTTGAAAGCAGATCAACATTTTGCACAAATCTATTTTTTCCATTTTCCAAACTCAAAACATGCTCTTGCGATTCCAAAATTATTGTCATCTTTTCGGAGATTGAAGCAGAAAAATATTTTTTATAATCAAAACCATCGAACATTTGCTCAACAATCTCATGTTTTTCAATCATTGCGGCAATTGCTTCTTTTTGATCAAGAGTTGGCGCACCCTTTCCGCCACTGGCAGAATAAATAGCCAAAGCTTTTTTGAGGTCCTGCGCTATTCCAATATAATCAACAATGAGTCCTCCTGGTTTGTCCTTAAACACACGATTCACGCGAGCAATTGCTTGCATTAAATTATGACCCTGCATTGATTTGTCGATATACATCGTATGAAGACAAGGAGCATCGAAACCTGTCAGCCACATATCCCGCACAATAACCAACTTAAGTAGACTGCTTGGGTCTTTAAATCTGTCTGCAATTTCTCTTCTCTCTTGTTTTGTTGTGCTGTGAATTTGCCAATTTTCAGCATCAGAAGAATTTGAAGTCATGATAACTTTCAAAGTTCCTTTGCTTTTCTCCTCACTATGCCATTGGGGTTTTAATTTTATAATTTCTTCATAAAGCTCCACCGCAATCCTACGACTCATTGTCACAATCATTGCTTTGCCCTCAATCACATCTTGTCTTTTTTCAAAGTGCTCAACAATATCTTTAGCCACAGTTTGAATTCTGTCTTGGTGACCAACAATAGCTTCCAATTGTGTCCATTTAGCTTTTGCTCTTTCGGCTGCAGTTGATTCTTCATTTTCCGTGATTGCTTCGACTTCACTGTCGAGCTGAGCTTTTTCTTCTTCTTTCAAATGAATTTTAGCCAGGCGCGATTCATAAAAAATTCTCACTGTCGCGCCATCTTCCACGGCCTGAGAAATGTCATACACATCAACATATTCTCCAAACACTGCGGGAGTTGAAGCATCTTCTTTTTCAATCGGCGTTCCTGTGAAACCTATAAATGATGCGTTCGGCAAAGCGTCACGCAAATATTTCGCAAAGCCATATTTGGTTTTTGTGCCAATTTCATTTCCTTTTTCATCTTTCTCATAAACCGTTTTAGCTGCAAAGCCATATTGACTGCGATGAGCTTCATCAGCAATCACAATGATATTTTTTCGATCAGACAACAGATCAAATGTTTCCCCACCATCCTCTGGAAAAAATTTCTGAATGGTTGTGAAAATGATTCCACCACCAGCAGTTTTCAATTTCTCTTTCAAGTCGCCTCTATTGGAAACTTGCATCGGCTGCTGCCTCAAAAGTTGCTTGCTTGAAGCGAAAGTGTCAAAAAGCTGATCATCCAAATCATTACGATCAGTAATAACCACCATAGTTGGATTATTAAGCTCCAACACAATTTTTCCAGCATAAAAAACCATCGAAAGGGATTTCCCTGATCCTTGAGTGTGCCAAACCACCCCAGCTTTTCTGTCGCCATTTTCCAACGTTGCTTTTCGTGTTGAAACAAGTGCCTTTCGCACTGCCCAATATTGATGATAAGCTGCCAAAACTTTGATAGTCTCAATGAAAGTTTGTTTCGTTTCTATGTCCTCGTGCTTTATTTTTTGAAACACCACAAAATTTCTAATCAAATCAAGCAAAACTTCTTTAGAAAGCATTCCCCTGATCAACGTTTCAAGTTGAGGAGTTGTTGTCTCGCCTTCTTTTTCTCCATCAACTGTTTTCCAAGCAGCAAAACGCGACCAATTTGCAGTCAACGATCCAGCTTTAGCATCCAATCCATCAGAAGCAACCAAAATTCCACTATACGTGAACAGTGATGGAATAGCATTCTTATAATTTTGCAATTGCGTGAAGGCTTTTTTGACTGTGGCGTTTTCATCAGCCGGATTTTTAAGTTCCAGCATAACCAAGGGAAGACCATTCACAAACAAAACAACATCTGGTCTTTTGTTTTTTTCTTTTTCAATAATTGTGAATTGATTGCAAACCAAAAATTCATTGTTCTCAAGATTTTCAAAATCAATCAGTTGAATTTTGTTTCCTCGCACGCCATCAGCCGCCAAAAATTCCGCGTCAATTCCATCAGTCAGCATCTGATGAAATGCCTCATTGCTTTCAACTAAATTTTGACTAGCCACATTCAAAACCGCCTTGAATGCTTGCTCGCGCACGATTTCAAGCTTATATGGATTGATGCGATTGATTGCATCCCTCAAACGCTTTTTCAAAACAACCTCGCTCAAATTTTCACGTTCAAGTTCTTGATCCTCAGGAGAAAGATATTTCCAGCCTTGCGCTTCCAAAAGTTCAATCGCAAATTCTTCGACGTGGGATTCAGTAATTTTTGTCATAATTATTATTTCTTTAGCAAATCAAAGAATTTAACATTTATATACAATTTTTCTCTTCCCACTTTCAATGGCTTCAGCACTCCAATTTTTTCCAATTCAGTCAAATAACGACCAGCTGTTTTCTCTTTCACGATGCCAGCATTTTCCAGAAACTTTCTTTTAACATATGGCAATTGAAACAAAACATCGATCAATTCTCTTGAATATATCCCTGGCAAATTACTTTTGATATCATCACCCGTCTTTTTCATTAGATCGCAAATGTCATTAACTTTTTGTTCTGTATATCTTGCAGTACTTTCAATTGCCTCAATCATGTATTCAACCCATGGCATCCAATCATTTTTTTCCGTAATATTTCTCAGTGATGTATAGTATGCACCTTTATTTTCAATAATGTATTTACTGAGATATAAAATTGGCTGTTCCAGTAAGCCATTCATAACCAAGAATAATATATTAATTATACGACCAGTTCTACCATTTCCATCATGAAAAGGATGAATTGCTTCAAATTGATAATGAATGACAGCCATTTTTATAAGTGGATCAATATTATCAGAAGTATCGTTCATGTAATCCTCAAGATTTTTTAATTTTTTTCTGACGATATCTTCTCCTTCTGGCGGAGTGTAATATATCTCGCCAGTTTTCGGATTTGATAATTTTGTGCCAGGTATCTTTCTTATACCAGCATCATGTTCTTTTATGATGTTTACCATCTCAACAAAAAGATTAGTATTCATGAATCCATTTTTTTTGATAAACTCATGACCATGCCACAAAGCACCCGGATAGTGAATAACCTCTTTCAATTCAGGATCAATGTCTTTATTCTCTGTCACAATCGCCTTATACATCTCATCATTTGTTGTAACAATATTTTCAATTTCAGAACTCATGCGAGCTTCTTGAAGAATCACTGAATTTATGAGTAGTGATTCATTTGGCAAACGTTTATTTGATGCGTCCAATTTTGCCAAAGCCTCCCTTGCCAAAACAATCTTTTTCAAGATTTCCTTTGTTTCAAAATCAACACCCGGTGGCAACAATGGCAAATCATTATATGGAACATTTCTATCAAAAGTCATACATTTTAGTTATTGATTTATATGCATATTATATAATAAGGGCATTTTTTGTCAAATTTTGCCCTCATTTTGGCAATAGGGGCATTGCGCGCCCTTATTTGTTTTTACCCAAGCAAAGGCATTTTTCATGTCTAAAAAAAGAATAAGGGCATTTTTCGCTAATTTTTGCCCTCATTTTGGCAATAGGGGCATTGCGTGCCCCTATCTGAAAACGCCCTATTTTTCATCATCTTTGATTTCCATTCTTTCCAAGCCATGTTCATCAACTTCTTCCCAATATTTATCTTCAATTTCACCCTCTTTTTCAATTCTCTCGTGGTCGCTCATTTTGCGAATTTTCTCAATTCCATATTTCCTGACAAAGTCACGACGAGTGAGCATTTCAACGATTTTTTCCCAAGCAATATATTCATCATATTCAAAAATCATATCCAGATGTTTTTCAGATATTTCTTCATCAACAAATTTTCTGCCATCAAATTCATCGACAAGATCTTCCGAGTCAAAATCTTTGGCTGATTCCAAAACATGTGAAATCAAACCATCCAAGTCATCAGATTTTTTCTTGTATTTTTTGTCATCCACCACATCACCAGCATAACCATAGATATAGTTGGCGGTGTCGAGAAATTCCACCAGGTCTCGATATTGTTTTTTACTCAGTTCAATTTGCATATAGTTATTCTAAATTATTTTAAATTCTCCAAAAGTTCAATTGCAAATTCTTCGACGTGGGAGTCGGTTATTTTTGTCATAAATATAAACTTATATTAATTCTTTTAAAAATATTCTCATTTTTTCAATTGAGGCATTTAAATAAGACGGGTCTGGTCTTCCATTATCTTTTTGATGATGAATTTGATTTCTGATGAATGTATGGATACTTACCTCATTTTGATGAGTCATCCATGGACTATTTGCTGGTTCTTGCTTCTCATCTACAAAAAAACTTTTATCAAATTCCTTGATACCTTTCTGGTCTCCCTTCATATATTTTATTTCTTCATAAAGTTCATTGTGATATTCCTCCGTTGCAAGTTCAAAGGCCAAATAGTTTATCTCATTTGATGAAATATATGACAACAATCGTTCTTGAATTGGTAGCACTTGAATATTTTGATCATCATTAGTTAATATATTCACCATTACCTTTTCGTTATACAAAAGTTGTTTAATTAAAAGTGGTGAATGCGTTGTCAAAATTATTTGTGCTGTTTTTGAAAATTCAAGTAAAATTTTTACAAAGTCTTCCTGCAAAGAAGGATGTAAATGAAGCTCTGGCTCATCAATCAAAACAATTAATTGTTTTTTACTTTGCTGTGATAAATAAAAGGAATAAAGCAAAGAAAAAATCATTTCAAAGCCAGAGCCAAGCATATTAAGTGGAATTTGTTGATTATTCTCTTTTCTCTCAGCAAAAAATCCCCTATTAAAAGGTTTGAAATTATCGACGAAATTTATTGAAATATCCTTACCACTAATTGCTTTAAATTTTATTATAGCTTCATTCAAGAATTGATTCTCTAAACCCTCCTTGATATCGTCAAAATTTTCATTAATATTTTCAATGGGAGATTGTTTTTTTATATATTGGAAATCAAAATCCTCCATAAGTCTATCAAATCTCGTAGAATTGTATGTTCCGGAACGAATTTGAAATGTACGGTTTTTATCCAAAAATAAAATATCATTTTCATTAAATCTTGTACCAATAAATGGATTATTAACAGAAACTCTTAAGTCTGGGCTGCCATCTTTTGGCTTAATCTGACCATCAGCTTTGATGAATTTTTGATCACTTACTACCATTGAAGATAAATGGGCTTTAGTATCTCTTGATCTAACTCCTGCTTCAAAAGAAAAACCCTTTGCAATATATTTACTACTCGGCATAGTTCCAGCAAACGCAAAGTCTCTTTCTGAAAATATTTTTATTTCAGCTTTTTTATCAGGATCATTAAAATCACAAACAGAAAAACCATCTCCCTTATATGGCAACATTGGCGATACAAGAGCGTCCAGTAGTGATGTTTTCCCGCATCCGTTTTCTCCAACAAATACCGTTATCCCACTGCCCTCATTTTGTTGATCAGGAATATTAAAATCGTCCACTTCAAAAATTTTATCAGACAAGAAAAGACGAAAATTTTGAATTGTAATTTTTTTAATAAACATGGTGATTTAATATTTCATTCATAAATTAAAATAAACGTACATTATCAATATGAGAAAGGCCGAGGCAAATAAACATCTGACACTATTTTGAATATTATTCATTTTTTGATCTGCAATTATAGATGTTGTATAGATTTGTTCAGCAATTTGTTCTTTTGTTTCATCTTCTGATAAATTTTCTATTTTTTTAATAAAATCTAGGAATTTCATTTTTGAAACAGTTCCAAAATAGAAAAGTGATTTCTCATTAGAATGATTTTTTAGCTGCGGGAATACACAAGAGAAAAGATAAAATATTCCCAATGAAAGCAAGACTAACAATAAAAATAATATGGAATTTAATACAAAAAGTTGTCCTAGATGTAGTTGCTTAAGATCATTAACAATAATATCTTTTTTTGAAACCAAAAAACCAATAAGTACTGAATAATACAGAGCGATAAAAGCAGCTTTTTGATCAGCAAATTTGATCCATTCACATGTTCTTTTTAATTCTTCATGTAAAAATTGTATTTTTAGTTGATTCATATTATTTGCAATTATCATTTTTCCATTTATCCATATCCATATTAACAATATTTCCATGATAGCAATCCCTTATACTATTCCATGAAAGTAATGATTTATTATGATTATTTAAATTATCATATATAACCTTTGAAACCATAATTTCACAATCCAGGGCACTTTTATTACCAAAATGACACAACTTTGAAGCCTGATTCACAACATCACCCATCCAAACAACCTCATTAATTCCACTTCCACTAAATCCCGATTTTATCATTAATGCTCTTCCATAATCCACTCCTATACCCACTGTGATTTCAGCAAAACCTTTTTTCCTTAATTTGCAGTTAATAATATCGATAATGGATGCGCACGAATAAGCCACATTAAAAATCTGATCTACATCTATCTTTTTGGGAGTTTCAAATACACCCCAAACACAGTCCCCGTGTATGTTTACTTCTCTGCAGGTATCCTTACTATTAATTATTGCAACAGTTTCCGATATATATGCTCTATAAATTTTTGCTAGAACTGGTCTAGTGTGGTTTTCAGGTAAGCTTGAAGAATTTCTAATGTCAATAAACAAGGATGTGCAATTAACATAAAAACCATTTGTGTATGTTAGTTTGTCGCGTGATGGAAAATTTTCAGGCTCTTCAAATGAATCATTACTTGCATTAATAATTTCGTCAATTCTTTTCAAACTTTCATTGAAATCATAGGAACTATTTGTAGACTTCATAATTATTTTTCCAATTTAAATTTTCCACTCATCAACTTTGGCAACAGCATGTTACGCAAATTAGAAAGAGTTTGGATTTGAGAATTATTTAAAATAGTTTTTTCAAAAATTGGCTCGATTATCGCATTAGATTTTTTTAAATTTTCAACATTAGGAATAACAACTTGCACATCATCTAAATGATGTCTTTGTATATGTCCCATGGTCACAGCTTTTGCATTTGCAACCTGTCTGAAGTTTGGCAAATGATACTTTATCCAATAGAAATAAAACCATTTCGGGTATTCTTCAGATGTGACTTTAAATAAATGCTGATTCAACGCACCTTTTCCATATTTCCAGATATTAATGTCCAGACTTCCAGACCAAGAAAAAAGAATGTCTCCATTATTTACAATGTATTTTTCTGGAATATTCTTACTGGCTTTGTCAGTCTGATCGGTTATCCCGGAATTCATTTCTTTAATTTTAATAACTGGCAAATAATCATTTTTATTTTCTGCTGGAAATTTTTGCATAGCATAGCCATTCAGGAAATTTGCGATATCAGTTAATTTTCCAACTCTCCACCCTTCCGGAATTCCATTTTCCAATTTCAATTTTTTGCCATCAATTCCCACCTTCGTTAAAACTTCGGCGGGCAAAGTAAAATCCACAAACCACTCTTTGAAAATCCCCTGTGCGATTTTTTCCAGCGTTTCATTTTGTTTTCGCAAAAGTTCAATTTTTTCATCAATGCTTGATAGTGTGGCTACAATTTCTTTTTGTTCAGAAAGGGAAGGGAATAAAACTTTAGTTTTCAATAATTCAGACTGTTTTATTCCTGAAACAGTAGATCCGGATTCCCTGCTCTTCAATTGGTGCTGATAATATTTACTATCAATAAAATAATTAAAGAAAAATGGATCAAGTATTTCTTTTTTTGTTCTTATGCCAAAAATTCTCTGACTCAAGACAAGTTTTTCTTTCGATTTCCAAATAATATGCTCACCAAGCGGAGCTTCCGAAGTTAAAAAAATATCACCATATTGTGTTTCCTCCTTCATCCATTTTTTGTAAAGATTTTCAGGCAAAATATTCATCTGATCTTCATTGACCAATTGACCATTCTTGATTGTTTTCGCTGAAATAGCCCTATAACCAAGATCAGACCAATCACCGCCTAATTTCTTAGGAGTTAATCCTCTGTGATCTATTATCAGTTCAATCACCTTATCTAAAGTTGCTTCTTTCCAATTATTCATTTTATTTTTTCTAACAAATTTACTTCCAATAAATTTTCCCCATCAAATTTATAAAACTCAGTATTAATAGTTGGTAAGGCGTGTTCAAAAACATTTTTTATGAACTCATTAAATACCATTTGAATTTTTATATTTTGAGCAAATTCTTGATTCATATCTTTCGATACCAATACGAACCTAACAGCCGACCTCTTTATTCCAAGTTCAACAATTTTATTAACATATCTTCCTGCGATATATTTAAAAGCTTCGATACTCTTACTCGTAATAAATTTTATTTCAACTATTTCTCTTATTTTATTGTCTTCAAATACAGCCCCATCAGCTATAAACTTTTTTCCCAAAGAATTTATTATTTTAATTTGAGCTCTATAATTTTCACCAAATCTTTCAACAAGAATTTTATTTACCAAATCCTCTACTTTTCGTAACTCATTTATGCGATTTTGCACCTTTTCACTTGTACTGATTATTTTGCCTTTTTTATAAGACTCGACTGAAACATCCACATTACCTTCTTTTCTTATTTCATTTTTTAGCTTTTCCTCAATTTCATTCTCTTTTGCTTTTTCAGTGTGTACATTTATTATTGGGTTAAAATTAATATGATTCCTAATTTCATTTTTTATTTCTCCAATTTGCTCCTTGATTTCTTTTTTTGCATCTTCAATATCTTTTTTCACAGAAATACCCCCGATATTTATTTCGCTTATTATCGGAAATAAAACTAAAATAAACCAAAAGACAAATATAAATATATCGAAAGCATTAAATGTACCTACATGAAAACGCCAACCGCCAATAATAGTAAGTATCATCAGTAATCCAGCCCACCACCAAATTTTAAATTTATTAGGAAAATTCATTTATCTCAATTTTTAAAAAATATTCTTCATTATTTTTTTCACCCCCTCAATTAAATCTTCGATTTCTTCTTTCCTTGGATCGTCTTTTTTCTTGTGATCACAATTGTTTCTTATATCTCCTAAAAATTGAATTCTTCGCCAAGTTGCCGTATCAATCACATCTGCGTTTTTCAACGCATCATTAAAATCACTAATCGTTGGCTTCGTCTTGGAAATTTTAACATTATGATTTTCACAAACCGTTTCCAAATGACCCTCAAGAACGACGCCTGCAACCGCTCCAGCAGCTCTTGCAAATCCCTTTTTCAATAATTCCTCCACCACTTCTAATTCATTATCAAAAACATCAGCTTGAACAAGGTGCCTAATATCAAAAAGTGAACTTTCAAATCTCCTTTTTAATGATTTTATAATTTCAAGTTGCTGCTTAAATAAAGGAACTGCAGCATCAGGACCTACAATTTTTTTCTTATCATATCCACCACTTGTTATGGATAATCCTGGGATATAATCACTAACAGTGTAGTTAGTAACCGTTATTTCTCTTCTGTTTGTTTTGCTCTTATAAAATGAAACAAAATCTTCCAACCTTGATGGTAATAATTGCCTCACACATTCAAGTGCCTCAGAATACCAACACTGATAATTTTTTCTAAAATCAAATTCTCCTTTTATTTTTTCCCACTCCTGTTTTTTATATCTTTTTTTAAATTCTTCCTTTTCTTGAGGATTAATCTCGAAAATCATTCCGAAATATAAGGAATCTCCCCTGCCAATCAAATCTTCTAAATCTTTTTTATATTTTTCAATATTCATAACAATTAATTATAAATTCTAATATGAGTCATATTTATCGCACTAATGCCTGAATTTATCAATAAACTATACAAAGGGAAATCGTCAGTTATAACAGGCAGATCCTCCTTTTGCGCAAGCTCCATAATAGAAGAATCAGTAAATCCAAACTTAGAAAGCATTGGCATTTTCAGTAGCATATTTTTTGATATGTGATGCTCCTCTATGTCACCAATAATTCTAAGCACCTCGTTGAAATATTCAAGAAATCTATTGTCTTTGATATCGTTAAATGTTAAATTTGAAACTTCTGCTAATATCTGAGGGGTTATAAATATTTTGTTAAATGGAGAAACCAGTTTCAATAATGCTTCGAAATCTTCTTTTGTGTACCCCTTATTTTTTACTCTTTGAAATTTTTCTATATATTCAGCATCATAAAAGCCAACGATATACAGAACCAGTAAATTTGTATCAATTATGATTCCTTTTTCTTTGTAATCAATAATAACCGCCTTTAAATAATCCATCTTTAAACTTCTCTAATTTTCATAGATAACACATCTCCTGTTTGAGAATCTATCTTAAAAATCTTATATGCAATGTATGTTTTACCATATAAAGATGAGATAGCATCACCTCCTTGTTTTCTTATTCCCAATGTTATCAACCAATATTTCTGATCTTCAGAAATTTCAACTTCTTCAGTGCTTGGTTGATCATAATCATTAGCAACTTCCCTATAGTAATCAGCAGCAATTTTTGCAGCTTCTTGAGCTGTTACTTTTATTTTCACAGTTTTACTTTCTACAATTCCCATATTTTTATGATTAATTATAACTTAAATCCAATACTACTAAGCTGTTTTTTTATCTCTGCATTCAATTCTTCCTCCTTCTCTATCTGCCCTTTCAATTCCTGTGTCAAATCTCCAATCTTTGTTTCAAATGAAATTCCATCATCAATCTCGTCAGCAATTCCAACATATCTTCCAGGAGTGAGCACGAAATTGTGTTTTTGAATTTCATCTGTTTTTGCGGATTTGCAAAAACCTTTCACATCTTCATACTTGCTTTCGGGACTTCGCCATTGCCTGTAAGTCTCTGCAATTTTTTGCATATCCACATCAGTAAATTCCTTGTGAGTCCTGTCTGCCAAGAATCCCATTTCACTTGCATCAATAAAAAGAATTTCGCCTGTACGTTTGCGATCTCCATTGCCACTGCGTTTGCGAGAAATAAACCAGATGCAAGCCGGAATTCCCGTGTTATAGAAAAGTTGTTTTGGAAGAGCAACCACACAATCAACCAAATCAGCTTCAATGATATTTTTTCGAATTTCACCTTCGTTTGAAGTGTTAGATGAAAGTGAACCATTGGCAAGCACAAGTGCCATTACACCCTTTGGTGAAAGGTGATAAATCATGTGTTGCATCCAAGCAAAGTTTGCATTGCCTGTTGGCGGCACGCCGTATTGCCAACGTGGGTCATTTTTCAAAAGTTCTCCTGACCAATCACTATCATTAAACGGAGGATTTGCGAGAATATAGTCTGCTTTCAAGTCTTTATGCGTGTCATTGAGGAATGATCCTTCCGTGTTCCACTTCACTTCTTGCCCATCGATCCCTCGAATAGCAAGGTTCATGCGACACAAATTGAAAGTGGTTTTGTTTGATTCCTGTCCATAGATGGAAATATCATTAATGTTTCCCTTGTGCTCCTCAACGAATTTTTCACTCATCACAAACATCCCGCCACTTCCACAAGCAGGATCATAGACACGCCCTTTATATGGCTCAATCATTTCAACCATCAATTTCACGATTGATTTTGGAGTGTAAAATTGTCCTCCCTTTTTTCCCTCAGCATTTGCAAATTCTCCCAGAAAATATTCATACACTCTTCCCAAAAGATCTTTTGACCTTGAAACTGCATCCCCAAGTGCAATATTGCCAATCAAATCAACCAAACTTCCAAGCGCAGCCTTGTCCAAGTTAGGACGCGCATAAACTTTTGCCAGCACGCCCTTGAGGGTTGGATTTTCTTTTTCAATTGCCTCCATGGCTTCATCAATATCATTTCCAAGAGACGGAAGTTTTGCTCGCGAATGAATATATGACCAACGTGCAGTTTGTGGCACAAAGAAAACATGCTCGGCGTTATATTCATCCTTATCCTCTGGATCAGCGCCAGCATATTCGCCCTCACCACTTTTTAATTTTTCATATAATTCCTCAAAAGAATCAGAAATATATTTGATAAAAATAAGTCCAAGCACAACATGCTTATATTCCGCCGCATCAATATTTTTTCTCAGCTTATCCGCAGCCTTAAAAAGTGTCTTTTCAAATTCCTCCTGTTTTTTTGTATCGTTAGCCATATTTTCAAAAGTAAATTTTGTTACATTGCGCTGTTACGTAGCATGCTACGTAACAGCACTGATTGACTTATACCCCATTCTCCCACATTCCCCTCATGAAATCAACTTATTTTGGCCTTAAAACAACAAAAGCCCACGCCAATGTGGACATATTCTTGAAATTTATTAGCCATTTTTCCGTATTAATTAGTGGTAGGCAACAATTTAGAGATATTGACAAATGTCTCAAAATGACCTACTATGTACATGTAGGCAATAGGTCTACCCCATTTTGATCAAAATCCGCTCTTGAGCGGGTTTTTTGATTTTTAAAGTCTTTTTAATGCCTGCATTGCTTCACATAACTATCCTTCAATCTATACTCAAAATCTTCAGTAAACAAAATATCTTTCACCACGCCATCTTTTTTTGCATCAAATACTTCTCTTCCTACATGATCTCTGGCGCCAAAAACATAACAGATTTTTTCATATTCATCATGCAAATATTTCACTGCATACATCAAATCACCATCGCCAGAAAATAAAATAATTGTGTCGTAATTATCTCTTTCTTTTACTAAATCAATTGCCATCTCAACATCCAAATCGCATTTTTTCTCAAAACCTGTTTTATTATTGGAATCATGAATATATTTTACACGTTTCGTGATTATCTCAAATGCATTCATACGTGCTCGTTCAATAACTGAGCGTGACCAACCCACCAAAACTTGTGAGTTATCATTTTTGCCATAATCACTGCCGTAATAAAATCTTCGAAGAAATACTTTTTCTTTTGAAAAGTTTTTTACCAGCTGACCCAATTCCTTGAGTCCAACTTTCCAATCAAGACTATACTTCCATTTTTCAACATTACCATAATCAACAATGACCATGGTGCGATCCAGTTTATCAGTGAATGATGCTACAAATTTTTTAATCTCTTCTTTGGTCATGTTTCTCAATAGTAACTAACTCAACGTTTAGTGACTATTCACTTTAGCAAAGTTAACTAACTTTTTAATTTTGATATGATACAATGTTATTATAACACTTTAGATACCACTCATCAAAGACTCTTACGTTAGCCAAAAACTGAAGTTATGCACAGCTAATATTTTACAGGCATTGCCTCAACTATACTATGCCAATCATTCTTTGTCATAATAACGTGGTCGATAACTTCAATTCCCAAAATCTTCCCTGCTTCTGTGAGGCGCTTGGTGATGGCGAGGTCGTCATCTGAGGGCTCTGGATTGCCGGAGGGATGATTATGGGCCACGATGATTTGCGCACAGGAATGCTTGATGGCCGGTTCGAAAACTTCGCGTGGATGCACCAGATTCGCATTGAGCGTGCCGACTGAGATTATTTCTCTTTGAATCTCTTGATTGCGTGTGTCTAAATAAAAAACCACAAAATGTTCTTTTTTGTGGTCGCGGATATCTTTGCAATTTTCCCAAACGTCTTTCGGTGACAAAATGAGAGCTGATTTTTTGTCTTTTAAAATTCTTCTGCCAAATTCTAAACATGCTAAAATTTCAGTTGCCTTCACTTTCCCAAGACCATGAATTTCACTTAGGTCTTCAATTGTTGCGCTGAGCAATTTTTCATTTGGAAACTTCTTGAGAATTTTTTTGGAAAGTTCAATAACATTACAATCTTTTGTTCCAGTGCGAAGCAAGATTGCCAAAAGCTGTGCGTCGCTAAGTTTTTCTGGTCCATATTTTTCCAAGATTTCTCGCGGTCGATCCACTTTTGCAATGTCTTTAATTTTTGGCATATTTTTATATCAATTTTTGTATATATCATCATTCTCGCACATTCCAAATATGAACTCAAGTCTTCAAGGATCTAAAGTCTATCAAAACGTTAATTTCACATCTTCCGATATTTCTTTTTCGCAATTCTCCACAGCAAAACAAGAATAACAACGGAGACAATGGCAAGAATAACAGCTCCGCCATATTGCCCCATTATCAGTGCTTGGCCGGTGTAGGAAAAAATAAAGGCGAACGGCGTGATTCCTATAAGAGTTGCCAACATGTAGCGTCGGAATGAAATGATACTAAAAAGTCCGAGAGCATAACTGAGAATATCCACCGGCAGCAGTAGGCGCAACAATACCACAGTCCAAAAACCGATGTCTTCGGAAATATATTTGCGATATTTTTCAACCTCTTTGATATTGAAAAGTTTTTCTACTATAGGCCTTCCGAATTTCCGCGCAATCAAGAAAGCTAGCGCTCCGCCCGCAGCCCAGCCGATGATGCTATATATTGCCGCGAGAAAAGGTCCGAAAAATTCTACTGCCAAAGGAATAAGTACGATAGTGGTGACTGGCACCACCACAATGGAAACCATTTCCAATAAAATATAAACCATAGCGCCCCAAGCTAAATTATTTTGCACCGCTTGGCGAAAAATCTGAAAGGTATCCTGGCGCATGAAAAAAAAGATGACCACCACAATCAACAATGCGATTACAATAAGAGATACATAATTTTTCCAAGCTATTTTTGCAATATTCATATTATTTATTATCTAGCGCAGCGAGAGAAATGAAAGTAATCTTTCATTTCCGAACGAGCGACGATATCAAAAAGGTTAATACCTCGAGGCTTGTCCACCTCGGCGAGCCTCGAACGAGACGGGCCTCGTGAGCCCAAAGGGTCCAGGGCTTGCCCTGGGTATTATACCTTTTTATTACAAAAATTTCTCCATTACGTGTTCATCAAAATACTGGTCGCCTATTTTTAGTTCTTTGTGCAAGGTTCCGGCGACTGCGAAACCGAGTCTTTCATAAAGGCGCACCGCGCTAAGTTGAGAAGCGTTCACGTTGAGGTCTACTTTTTCAATTTCTCCGATTGCCGCAATTTCATCTAAGAGCGATTCCATCAATTGTTTTCCAATTCCTTTTCCGCGATAAGCTTTTTTCACATACACGCCCCAAACGTACGCAATGTGTTTCATTTTTTCGCCGTCTTCTTGATAAGCCGCTGCCATAGCAAATGGCTCGCCGCCATCTCGCGCAACCAAAATGAAACTTTTCGGATTTTCAAATTCCTCTTTCCAATGCTCATCGCTAAGCAATGCCGATTCTACAAAGCAGTCGCCAAAAGCCTGCGGACTCTCACGAAGAGCCTCAAGCCTCAATGTCCTATATATCTCCCATTCGCTTGAATTTAATTTATATATTTCCATAAAATCTTAAACTTTGCATTTTTCCAAAAAATCTTTCTGCAATGAGCATTTCTCTGAAATTTTCATCTTAGTCATATAGTTGGTATTACCGCGGGAGAGCTCTGCCAAGGTCTTATCAAATTCAAATACTTTCGGATTCACGTCCAAAGCCCTGCTATTGATTCCTAATAGCTTTATTCCATCCAAAGTCCTGACTCGCGAAAGGGCAACGTAGCCCATGCCGTATTCAAAAGATTTGGAAAGATCCATTTCCACCGCATCAAGCGTCATGCCTTGGCTTTTGTGCACCGTGATCGCCCAAGCCAATCTCAATGGAATTTGAGTTACGAATGCCAAGGATTTTTCATCTTCTTCAATTGCCCATTTTTCCGGGGTGGCCACGATAGTTTTCCCTGAGTGCGTTTTCACGATTGGCATGTCGCTATCATCAAAGCCGATTATCTTTCCAAGCGTGCCGTTGACATATCCTCTTTCAAAATTATTCTTCACAAACATAACTACCGCGCCTTTTTTGAGCCCTAATTTTTCCGGAGCCAGGCATCCTTTTTTGACTGTAGCGATGAGATGTTCGTTTCCACCATCCTTCATGACAAAAGTTTTTATCTCCTCGCTGATTTTTTTCAGTTCCAAGTCATTAATGAAATCCACGTTGGCATTGTGCGTGAAAAGTTTGGTCGGTGTGATAACATTCTTTATCGCTTTGTTTTTGCGAGTATGAATAAGGTCTATCGTATCCTGATCGCAGCTGCAACTTCTGATGTCATTGAGAATTTTGAGCATACTGCCATCCTCTTGTCGATGTTGTTCATCCAGATAGCAGATTTTCAGTTCCATTTCTTCCCAAGCCGAAGATTCCATAGCAAAACTCGACTGTCCATATTTAGCCACTGGAGGCAATTGAAAAAAGTCGCCGCATAAAATGACCTGCAGTCCTCCGAATGGAGAAAAAGGGTCTTTGAACCCTTTGCAAATAGCGTTGACCATGTCGAGCTGATGAGGGTGAAGCATGGAAACTTCATCAATAATCAAAACCTTAGTGTTTCTTATGCGCTCGCTATAATATCTCCGCTTCCTCATCTTGGAAATTTCTTCTTCAGAAATGGAATCAGCAATGCCCATACCTGACCAACTGTGAATCGTTTGGCCATTCATATGAGTAGCAGCAATTCCAGTGGATGCGGTCACAGCAACCCCAATATTGTTTTTCTTAAGATATTCAATGTATTGATTAAGCAAATAGGTCTTACCGCTACCGGCAGGACCTGTCAGAAAAACGTTATGCCCAAGCTTTAAAATGTCGAGTGCTGTTTTTTGTTTCATAGGGGTATGCTACCTCGAAACGGCTTTTGTGTAAATAAATTCAAAGATCTTAAAAATATTCATCAAAGATTTATAGATATATCGCAATTTGTATCAATTGAAATATTACCAATTAAAGCTGGTAGTAAAAGTCCAAAGCTCGATTTAAAATTTTTAACAAAAGGAATTCAACTACGCCGAAAAATAGCGCAAGTACTATTTCTATCATCAACATGAAACACCCTTCTAAAAATGTCATTATGGCAACCCTGCTGATCCCTAGCATTTTGCTCATGGGAGTACAAAAGGTATATGCTGCCACGGGATCGCTACTTATAAATGATTTTCAAGTTTCAACCGGCTCAGCAATAAATGTTCCTGTCAGTGTTAATGTGACAGGCGGAGATATCACTTCTTTCTCCATCTCAATAACATACGATGAAAGTGTGATTGATATTTTGACTGATACGAATATTATTCTCAATCCACTATTTACTGGAACTGTAGTTGCTAGTGCTGGACCGGGCATAAGCACTATAACCGCATCAACATTGACCCCTCAAACTGGAACAATTGAACTTGCAGATCTTGGATTTTCAGCAGTTGGAGCATCAGGAGCTACAGCAACAGTAACCGTCACTCCAGGAAGCGGAAGCTTTGTAGATTCAGCAGCTGCGCCATTCAATCCTGAACCTACTCCGGTTTCAGCAATTGCAACCTTAGTAGACACAACTCCTGACGCTTTTTCATTTCCGGCGCAAAATAATGTTTCGCTAAGCACCCCGATTGATTCTGCGCCTATCACAATTACTGGCATCGATGTTCCAACTCCAATTTCCATTAATAATGGAGCAGAATATTCGATAGACAATGGGCCTTTCACCTCAGCAGCAGGAATAGTCAATAATAATCAAACTGTAATCGTAAGATTAACGTCATCGCCTAATTATTCAACTACAACAACAACTTTCTTAAGAGTTGGTTTGGGAGGAGATGACTTCGGAGTTACCACGATTTCAGATCCAGCTATTGACACTGTTCCTGATGGATTTACATTTGTAAACCAAGTCAATGTTCCGCTCAATGTTGCTGTTGATTCAGCGCCTATAACAGTCGCTGGCACAAATTCACCGTCCGTGATTAATGTTACGGGAGGAGAATATTCAATAAATGGCGGAGTCTTCACTTCTGCAGCAGGAACTGTTGAAAATGGAAACACGGTTATAGTCAGACTTCTTTCATCTCCTGATTTTTTGACTGCAACATCAGCTGTGCTCAACATTGGCGGAGTAGCTGACGATTTCAGGGTAACAACATTAGCACAGCCAGACACCACGCCAGATCCTTTTACTTTCATTGATCAAATTGATGCTGCAATAAATACTGCAATTAGTTCAAGTCCCATCATGGTAACAGGAATAAACACACTTACGCCCATTACTATCGTTGGTGGAGAATATTCAATCAATGGAGCAGCTTTCACTTCGGCCGATGGAACAGTGAATAACAACGACAGCGTCGTGGTAAGACAAACGACTTCTTCAAGTTTTTCTTCAATAACTGAAACCTTATTGACCGTAGGAGATTTCAGCGATATTTTTTCTATCACAACAGCTGCTGAAGATGCAACTCCTGATCCATTTATATTTATCGATCAAGCAGATGTTACACTTAGCACCCCGATTGATTCAAATGCCGTTGCCGTCGCAGGAATCAATAGTCCAGCGCCAATCACAATCACTGGTGGAGAATATTCAATAAACGGAGGAGCATTCACTTCAGCTGGTGGAACTGTTAATAATGGTGAGGCCGTTACAGTAAGGCAAACTTCTTCTGCAAGTTTCAATACCACCACTGATGTCATATTAACCATTGGAGTAATAAGTGATACTTTTTCAGTAATCACAGTTGGTCAGCCTGGAGACACAACTCCAAATCCGTTCTCTTTTATTGATCAAACAGATATTGCGCTGAGCACATCAATTGAATCGGGCGCAATCACAGTGAGCGGAATTACGGCACCAACTCCTATCTCAGTTGTCGGTGGAGAATATTCAATCAATGGCGGCGCATTCACTTCAGTTGATGGAATAGTTAATAATGGAGAATCTGTCATAGTTAGACAGACATCGTCAGCAAGTTTCACCACTCCAACAACAGCCACGCTTTCCATAGGAGGTATCAGTGATGATTTCACTGTGACAACTGCTGCTGAAGACACACTTCCTGATCCTTTCACACTATCTACAATTACCGAAGCACCGCTTAATACGATTGAAACTTCAAACACAATTACAGTGACTGGAATCAATTCCCCGTCGCCTGCAACAATCACCGGGGGAGAATATTCAATCAACGGAGGACCTTATACTCCTGATCCAGTTTTGATTTCTCAAAATGACACAGTGACGGTAAGACTAACTTCAGCTGCAAATTTTGCAACAACTTCTACTGCGACGCTAACAATTGGTGGTGTAAGTTCAATCTTCAGCGTAACAACAGTAAGCGAAGATTCAACTCCTGATCAATTTATATTTGTCGATCAAACAGATATCACACTTAGCACCATTGTTGACTCGAATCCTATCAACGTTACGGGAATAAATGTCGCAGTTCCAATTTCAATTGTTGGCGGAGAATATTCAATAAGCGGAGGAGCATTCACTTCAGCTGGTGGAACTGTTAATAACAGTGAGACCGTTACAGTAAGGCAAACGTCATCCGCAAGTTTCGGAGCAACCACAACTGCAACATTAACAATTAGTGGAATAAATGATAACTTCGATATGACAACAATAGCCCAGCCAATTAATGGCGCGCCAGTGCTGGGAGCCATTGCCACACAAAACGCATTGGTCAATTCCGCCGTGACATTCACAGCTGTTGCAACTGATCCAAATGGAGATACTCTAACTTTTTCACTTGCAAACGCTCCAACCGGAGCAGTGATTGATCCAGTAGCTGGTGTTTTCTCATGGACACCTTCGGCAATTGGGACATTTACTTTTGATGTCATTGCTTCTGACGCCACAGCTTCAGACACGGAATCTGTTACTATAAACGTTAGTGAAACTCCCCAAATTCCTGCAGCAGTTGTAGTTCCAGTTGTAGTTCCAGTTGTAGCTCCAGCTGTCGCCTCAATCAATGACAATGATCATTGCGGAGATACATGTGAAAAATATAAAGAGCTTAGGAAAAAATATAGGAATGATGAAAGTAAAAAGATATATGTTACTTTGAAAGAAATGAAGAAGAGTGATCCAACCAGCTTCTTTGCTCTTGAGGCAATTTATAGGAACCACCGAGATTTGTCCGATCGAGAATTGAAAATGCTTGATCCAAAAATTCAAAGCCAATTCAAACTTTTCAAAAGCTACGATGGATACAAAAATTATAGAAATCTAAAAGAAAGAGTTCACTAATTGAGCAATTAATAACAAAATTATTTATTTAAATACCCACCTAAGGTGGGTATTTAAATAAATGCGGATCTTAATGCAAATAACCCAAGTGATTCGTGGAAAAGCCAATGGTATCACATTTTATAACGTGCAGTTGACTTAAAAGTGATCATGCTATAGAATAATTTGTCTAGTAATATTAACAAACAAACATCCACCAGGAGGGTAAATTGAGAACAAAATTTATAGCACAGTATCAAAAGCAGTCCTATAGTTATTTCCATCCCCAAATATGTTACAAGTTTTATAATGACGCAACCTACATGGGGGAGCTTGAAATTGCGGCTAAGTTAATTGAAAATTCCACAACGTGTCAAAACGATAGCGATTCGACTCGCACGCCAATTTTTGAAATTATTAGCGTGCAGATAGGATACGCAGGATTAACCGACACAGTTTCCAACAAGAAAGCAGAGGAAATAACTGTCAAAATAATCAATGACATTTTCAACAGCAGACTAAAAGGAAAATTCCTTTGCAGCCAATGCTTGGAAGACGTCGCCTACATCAACTCTTTGCTCAAAATTTACACCTCAACCCTTGCGTAAACCGCAAACAAAGGCGCCCCCTAGAGGAGGCGCTTTTTCATATCCCTATCAACCCTTGAAGCTGAAATCTTTTTCCATCTGAACCATTGCAATATCGCAGAAAACTCCCATTCCAATTAATTCTTTTTTTAAAATCTTTCTTCCTCTATTAAGCATCGTTCCAATCGTATTGACCGGCTTGCCAAGTTCTTTGGATATTTCCTGATAACTTTTTTCAGCGAAATAATTAAGTTCAATGACATCTTTGTATTTCTTGGAAATATGCGAAAGTGCATCTACTACTTTTTCATTAATACAATCTTGTTGAATTTCCCTCCAAATATCATGACTATCTCTAAGCACGGTGATCAGTTCTCCTTTTTCATTGTAGAGCAAACTTTCTGTTTTTCGACGTTTTTCATAAAGAAAATTGTTCACCGCCTGATTGTGAGCAATGCGATATATCCAAGATGAAAATTTCATGTTCTGATTAAATTTGTCGATGTTCGCATAAACTTTATAAAGAACTTCCTGAACGATATCCTCTACTGTTTCATTTGGCGCTCCAGTTATGCGCTTAACATATATTTTCATTTTTCGTTCATAACGTTCAACCAAGCAAGTGAAATATTCTTTATTTTCTTTTGCCAAACCGACAATTTCCTCATCGGTCATTTCTGCGCAAAGAGTTCGCAAATCGCACGCCTGCTTTGATCTCAATTCGATATCATTAGCTGGTAGCTGCAAAAGCTGGTTTGTCGCCTTTTTCATAATTATTATATTTAAATGATTATTAATTACATTTTGCCAAAGCAATCATTAAGATAAGATTAAGCCCTTGACAAGCATTTTTGTTGTACTATCATGTAATATCTAACCAGGTTGCATTGTATGGAAGTAATGATTAAGATTGGATCAAATATGAAAATCCTTATTGTCGAGGACCAAGAAAATCTTGCTAAAATCATTCAAAAGGGCCTTTCAGCTGAAGGTTTTGTGGTTGATTACGTCCTAGACGGCCAAATAGCTCTGGAGCGCATAAATGTCTATCACGGCGACTATGACCTCATAGTTCTTGACTTCATGCTTCCTAATAAAAGCGGCTTAGAAATAGTGGCCGAAATGAGATCAAAAGACTTCACCACGCCCGTCTTGATGCTTACAGCCAAGGATGACAAGAGGGATGTAACGGCTGGGCTAAATGCTGGCGCTGACGACTATCTGACCAAGCCTTTTTCATTTGATGAGCTGCAAGCCAGAATCAGGGCAATTCTCAGAAGACCGCATTCATCTTTGCCAATGGAAATCTCAATCAAGAACGTTAATCTTAATCCTGCCACCAAGAGTGTCAGCTATTGCGGAAAACCAGTCCTTCTGACACTGAAAGAATTTTCACTCCTTGAATACCTCATGCGTCATCCGAATAAAGCACTTTCGCGCGATGACATTCTCTGCAATGTTTGGGATTTCGCGTTTGATTCGTTTGCCAATGTAGTTGATGTGCACATCACAAGCATCCGAAAAAAATTGGGCAGCGCGCAGTTGATTGAAACGGTGCGAGGAATTGGATATAAAATTTCGAAATAAAATTCCTCTTCACATATAAAAAACCATCGAAAAATAATCGATGGTTTTTTATATGTGAAATTCCTAAAAATCGTAAGCATTAAGAATCATTCTTATTTCTGCGATGCTGGCAGATTTGTTAATATAATGATCAAAGCCAGCCTCCCGCGCTTTCAATTTGTCATCCCTTTTATTGCGACCCGTAAATGCAACTAGAATTGTTTGGGAAAAATTATCGTCGTTACGAATATTTTTTGCAACTTCATATCCGTCCATTACCGACATTCCGATATCAAGAAAAATTATTTTTGGTTTTATGTTTTTAAGCATTCTCATGGCTTCCCTGCCTGAATGCGCAACAACTACATCATAACCAAGAGAGTGAAGCAATTTCGATAATATCCCTGTCAAAAGCTTATTGTCATCAACAATTAAAATTGGGTACTCCATTGTTTATTATTTTTATTATATTATTTTTTATCTTATCTTTTTATACATGAACAACTATTAAGATTACATTAAGGTTATTTTAACAAATTTAAAAGGGGAGCTTTTGCTAAAGCATCCCCTTTCATTTTTGCGTACTCAGCATAATCCACCCTTCCTTTCTATATCATAGTGACAGTTAGAAAAAACTTGGTTACTTCCCTGAATGTTGTTCCCTCGGTTCAAATCAGTCTTTGATGGCGTCACGATCATAGGTGGTAATGTGTCTGCCACATTTGACCATTCCCTTTCCGATGTTTTCCCGATACTTCGCCTTGATTCCGCGCTGTAAGAGCTCATGCGTGAAATCTAAGCCGTCTTGATCCGTTACTTTTCTAGAAAACAATGAGAGACACCCATCAGATATGGTCATGACATTGACATCAAACGGCGTTCCCATTATCAGGTCAGCTATCCTGTCCGCTTCTTCCGGCGAATCATTGAAATCCTTAATCAGCATGTGGCAATACGTGAATCTTTGTCCCGTCCTTGCGTGATGCTCGGAGCATAAGCCTATCATCCTTTCCAAAGATTCTTCTTTGGTTGCAGGCATCAGCCAGTTGCGGAGTTTTTGTTCAGTCGAGTGTCCCGACAAATGGTAGCTTACATTGTGATCGCTTAATCTTGAAAAAAGCCTTCTAAAAACCTTTTCACTTCCAATTGTTGTAACCGTATGCCTGACCTTCAGTCCATCGATATAATCGATTATGTCAATTGCCTGGCAAAGTTCAAAGGTGCAATAAATGGGATCCCCACCATTCGGATAACCGATGGAAATATCATCACCTTTCAGATATCCAAATGCTTTAGAGGTTTCCGTAAGATGCGGCACTTGAGCTGCAATTTCATGCCCCGACAGCTTTGTAACATTTCTAATCCTACATGTACCGCACATTCTACAATCAGCATAACATCCTCGCATGAGTTGCAAATAGAAGTTTATCTGATTCGGACGAGATGGCTCCCTACAGGCCACCGACATGATCGCCTTATGCCGATCACGTTTAAGGTACATATGAAGAGCTTCCAATGATTCCTTCGGTTCGCGAAAGTAAACCCTGACCAGATCCGGAGAAAGTTTCCTGGAAATCTCCATACGCTTTTCCATCGCCCATTTTTCCTGGTTCTTCAGTAGCCACTGGTTCATAATTACAGGAACAACCAGATTCTTGCTTGTTTTTTGAATACATATCATCCCGATCAAGAGGCTGCAATTCAATTGCTGAATTTGAGAAGTCCAAAGACAAACAATCGCCCGAGGAAATCTTATCTTGTACCAGCTGGCAATTATCAACTCTTCCGTGTTGTTCACATCAAGCAGAAATATGTCTATCTTGACAACCCTCAGTATGCACTCTGCAGCTTCCAAATTACTTACCTGGTAAACCTTACAGAATTCTCCAAACCACTGTTTTGCATCATCAATCCTTGGATTGACTATGAGCATTTTCGGTTTTTTATCCATGGTAGGTCTCCTTTGATTGGGAAATTTGAGCTATATCATCAAAAAGCGATTAATAGGAAAGTGGAAATTTCTTTGCGATAGTAAATTGTAAAGGTTCATCGATATCTATACAGAGAAACAGAATACAGTATCATTAACTAATGATACTGTCAATATCAATATTAACCGCTTCCGATTTTTCATTATTCCTAGGTAAAGTCACTGAAAATAAGGAGCCTTGGCCTAAGATGCTTTCAACACTAATCTTTCCGCCATGAACTTCCGCCACCCACTTGCAGATTGCCAGACCAAGACCGCTACCTCCTTCATTTCTTGACCGAGCCTTATCAACCCGATAAAAACGTTCGAAAATATCTTGCTGGTATTCTTCGGGAATTCCAATTCCGGAATCCTTAACATTTATTTCAACCTGACCATCATTTTCTTGCGCCCATATTTCCACGCGGCCATTTTCTTTGTTATATCTGATTGCATTTTGAACCAGATTCATGACTAATTTCTCAATCTGAGTAGAATCAACAATTGCAAAGATTTTTTTCTTAGGATTGCGATGCTTTATTTCAATATATTTATCTGAATCCAGATTCTTCAATGATTTACAAACTTGAGCAATAAGCTGATTCATTTCAATCTCACGAAGGTCAAGCCTCATCTTTGATGTCTCAGATTCGCTGAGCAGTGACATATCAGAAAGCATGCTCGACATCCTTCTTATCTCACTGAAAATTTGTCCATAAGAATCTTCTATATCGCAAGATTCCACTAAGCCCCTTGATAATAGTTCAATGCTCCCTTGAATTATCGCAAGTGATGTTCTCATTTCATGCGAAACATCAGCCACAAACATTGACTTCAATTCCAATACTTTTACTATTTCCTTATTGGCTGCATCAAGCTGAGCAGTGCGGCGAGCAACTTTTTTTTCCAATTCCTCATTAAGAAGTTGTAGCTGCTTTTGTAGCAAAACGGATTCAGTGTTATCCTGAGCCATTGAGAGAGCTCCTTCAATATTTCCCTCTTTATCTAAAAGCGGGATGGCTGTAATTTTCAAATACTTATCTTCACCTTTATCATTCCTTTCAAAAAGATGATCTCTTTTAACCATCGTCCCGTCTGACAAAAGTTTTTTATAATCTTCAATCAGATTTTCGCGCTGGAAGAATTTTCCAGTAAAAATATTATTACCATGAAAATCCTTGCTCTTGGAAAAATTACTATAATATTTATTGGCTGAAACCATGTTTCCTTCCTTGTCGATCGTGACAATACTAACCGGAATATTATCCATTATTTTCTGATTTATCTTTCCCCGGATAATTTCTTTTTTCTCATTCAGATCATTATGCCTTACCCCGTTTATTTCGCTACTTTCATTTTTGGCATCAATAAGAGCTCTCACTTTTTCAAGAAGATCTTCAAAATAAAAAGGTTTTGAGAGATATTCATCTGCTCCCGCATCTGATGCAGCCAACCTGTCTTCAATCGTATCCCTAGCTGTCAGCATGATTATGGGAGTTTTAACATTATCACTGCGAAGAGCCTTACAAATCTCAAGCCCATTAAGCTTTGGGAGCATAATATCCAAAACTATCAAATCGTAATCGTTTTTTTCAGCCATTACCAAACCCTGCCTGCCGTCATGAGCAAGCTCGACGCTATAATTTTCAGACTCAATAACCCGCTTAATTAGGCCAGCTATTTTGACTTCATCTTCGACAACTAAGACTTTGGGGTTCTTCATAACATCTCTAAAAGAGGTTAATTATAGCGCAAAACACACCAAAACCCCTTTTGCAGGGCACTCAGGCATGCATAAATATAACTATCTATTATACTCCCTTTTACTACATTTGTCAATACATAATATTACATAAAATATTGATATCTTTTTATCTAATTACTTAAGCGTATGCTACACCTCCTTATCCATATAAGGCCTGCCGATAAAAGAAAACACTTCCAGAATCAAATATCCGACAAGAACATACACTATAAGAGCAACTAGTGTTGTCGTTTCAACGAAGAAATTACCTATTTTAAAGTCAGGAAAAATCCTTGAAAACGGAGCAATCATTTGGGCTGTCGCGCCATATAACCAGGAGACAAATGGCGCGGTAGGATTTGCCAAGAAGAACTTAAACACCAACCGAAGCGCCAAAAGCAGTTCAATAATTCCGATGATGATATTTACAATGGTTCTTATTATTCTGAACATAGTTTCAGGTAATTAGTTTATTACTTTTTTTGGGAGGCGGAACCTTAGCGCCTTTTTTTCTTGCCTCAGAAAGTCCGATTGCCACCGCCTGCTTAGGGTTTTTAACTGTCTTATTGCTTTGCCCTGATTTCAATTTTCCTTGCTTGAATTCATGCATTACCTCCTTCACTTTTTCCTGAGCTTTTTTTCCATATTTAGCCATATTATTTTTTCTTAGCCTTATACACCCTATTCTTATTATTATTTACTACATGGGCAGGCTCCTTTTGTTTCACTTTTTTATGAACCAACCGCTCAAGAAGAATTAGTGATTTTGCCAAATCAATATCTTTACCAGCTCTCAACATGTTTTTCCAAACATCACCTTTCTTTTCAAGCCGCCCAAAGATTGTACGCATATTGAATTTTGTTGGATCCAAGCGTGAATTCAGTTCACTCCATTCGATTGGTGTTGAAACAGGCGCACCCATCACTGGACGCAAACAATATGCGGCTGCCATTGTTTGGCCTTTTCTATTTTGAAGATAATCAAGATAAACTTTTTTGTTTCTCATATTCGGCTTGCGTTCAATACTTGATATTTCAGGAGTAGCCCGATGCACGAGTATATTCACAATTTTTGCAAATTCTTTCACTTGGTCATAACTATATTGTGCAGCTACGGGCACATATATATGGAGACCTCTTTTTCCTGAGGTTTTGCAATATCCTTCAATAGAAATCTTATCCAAAATTTTCTTAGTTTCCTGTGCGACTTTAACTGCAGCGCTAAAAGGCAAATCCTGAGGATCAATGTCAAAGACCATATAATCTGGATTTTCCAAATTTCTCAAAGAGCTATTCCAAGGATTAATCTCGATGCATCCCAAATTAGCCATATAAATCAAGGAATCTTC
>Ga0076077_111_pt1 | contig 23972 bp, 26 predicted proteins | sample RifGroC1_FD_68119 | JGI IMG/M metagenome (GOLD analysis project Ga0076077, IMG submission 68119) | Parcubacteria bacterium GW2011_GWC1_38_22
TGATAAGGGTGAAGTCGTAACAAGGCATCCGTAGCGGAAGCTGTGGATGGATCACCTCCTTTCTAGGGAGTTAAGGTGCGGTTGATGTCTTCGGACATTGACCAAATTCTATGGGTCGTTTGCTCTGATTTATCAGAGTAAAACCATAATATTCTTATAAACATACCATTAGGACTAGCCACAATAGCTTACGATTTAGTAATCTATCAAAACAAAAACATTAATCTATATTTCTTTAGTATTTTTAAGGATATATTGGTTAGTGTTTTTTTGTTCTTTATATGGGGTGTCTTGAAGTGCCGAGGTCGCAGCCTGGTCAGCAAGATACAGTATCAGATAGTTGGCGATATCCAGAGAAGCGGATTGCCTTCAAGACCCCACCAATTTTACGATTGTTCCCCTGTAGCTCAGTTGGTAGAGCACTAGCTTCCAAATTTTGGCGAATGAGAGTGGACTGCAGACACTTAATTTCACATGCTGAAAGATGGATTGTGGCTGGGTGTCGGTGGTTCGAGTCCACTCAGGGGCACCAAATCGTAATACGGTTGGGACCTAGTCATTCCAATTCTAGACTTATCTTTTATTTGGGGCGTGCAGACGGATGTACACCGTGGCTGTGCGTGACTTTTACTGGGTTTGTCGGTTGTTGCGATTAGGTCTCAAATTTTTTGCTTGTTGGGCTGTACCTCAGTTGGTAGAGGGCTAGACCGTTAATCTAGCTGTCGTAGGTTCAAATCCTATCAGCCCAACCAATTCAATTTCGTGTTTCTCGCATCGAAATCAAGGTGGTTCAATCCCACCGAGACACGAGCAGGGCTCCTGGTATCATTTCAGGAGCCTTTTTTCTTTGACAAAAAATATGCTTCATGTATAATAGAAATACACAAGATTTTATTATCTTGCTGTAGGCATGAAAACACTTTTTCGCGAGAGTGTTTTTTTGTTGTGCGAAAATATTACCACCCTGCATCATTACTTACTTTATTTTCAAGATATGGTTATTTTTCAGTAATTACCTAGAACGTGATTGGTTCTAGGGAGTTTTCTAGCGTCTAAAATATTCATGAATTTTGGTTGACTTATGACACATTTAGTGCTATTCTTTTCTGTTGTACATTAAAATTCAAGGAGGGGTTACAAATGAGAGCTAAGATAATTGTGCCATCTCTTGGGTGGTTGGCTAAGCTGGCAGACATTTTGATGGTTCCACTTATGTACCTAATTTCTGGAACTCTCAAGGAAGTTCCACAAAGAGGACACAGATGGAATAACGTAAGGCTGTCAAAATAAGATGTTGATGGTCTTGATAAATCCATCATGGTTCATTGCACAGGCATTAGTGATAAAGTGATTCGTTCCCGCTGGATATTTCTTTTCCATATACCGATACTAGGAGGGTGGAGAAACTACACAGTGCTCGAACCAGAAAAACCAGGACGAGACTGGTACATTGGATACAAAACCAATGACATTATTGGCATATCACGTATCATACTTACTGGTCGTGTGCGAATGCTTATAGGTCACGGTAACGTTTCGTTTTATGGAATTGATGCTGAATGTTATGAGCAAATTGCCATAAGAGAAATCGACAGAGGCAGAATTGGAGAAGGTGGTAAATTTGCCAAAGAAAAGTTACTTTGACTTGAATCATCACTTTAAAATACCACGTCTGAAAAAGGAGGCCAGCCATGGCAAAAACAGCTTTAGTTATAATTGAAAGCAGAGAGAAACAGGTAATTAAAAACGTGATCGGACCGCAACTCAAGCAGAGCAAGAAAGTCGAAGTTTCAACATCAAGAGGGGCGACCCTCGCGATCGATTACTGCATCATAAACGACGGGAACCAGCACTTCAGCAATGAAGTTTTTCTGATGGTTACGGGCTTCGGCTCGGGTTGGACAGGAACTGCAAAATTCGGATACGACCTCGCAATATTGGGTCACGAAGTTTGTATGGTCTCCATGCCTGGCTACGGAAATTCCGACGACCCGTTTCTTCCTTACTATGTCATCGACAATACAAGAAGGGACGATGCAGACATCCTCGCTAACTTCATAAAGCAGGTTCTTCCCGGCAAAAAAGTTCACCTCGTCGGTCATTCTATGGGCGCAGAGATCATCACAAACCTCGCCAGTCGATATCCAAAGCTTGTCACAAGCATGATACTTCTAGCTCCCGCAGGTTTTGAAAAAAGAGGTCTGCTGGAAGTCGGCATTAAGTTCGTTGCAAATGGCATTCTGCACGGCATCGCATTTCGCGGCAACAAAGTCTGGGCGGAACTAAAAAATTTTTTGCCCAAGGAGAAAAGCCCGTTTGCGCTCAGCAGACTTCGCCAGCGAATCAGGGAGTGGATCAGACTTTGCCACGGAAACGAATCTCTGGAGGCCTTCAAGGATGTCCCCAAGGAGATACCCATAATCTGTATGTGGGCAGCAAAAGACTTCGTTTTCCAAAAAGAGAAGTCTTCGCTGTTTAAAATTAAGACAGCTATGCAGCGAAGCTTCTCTATCGTCTCGCTTCCTCTCTGGCACAATGTTACCATGGAGGGCAGTGAAAAAACTGCTCATGCAGTAGACAGTTTTGTCCGCTACCAAGTGAACTAGATTATTACAATGAGAGCCACAGCATTGGTTCGCAAAGCCGCCCAGATTTTGGACGGCTTTTTTTTATTGGTTAAATCAATTTTCTGGAGTGGATAACTCTCGTTGACTTCTTGTGCCACGAAGGCATGGTTTTCAGTATTTTTTGTTAGTCAGATTTGTATTGATTTCTGGTCTTAATTGTACTAATGTACAATGTCGTAATCTTAACAATCAAATAGTGTTTAATTGGCAATTGCCCAATAACAATCATGCATGAAAAGGAGTACGATATGGAATACTTGAAAGTATTGATAATGCTTGCGGTGATGTTCGTGGTTGCTTTTGTTGCAACAAAGATTGAAGAACGACAAGGTTCAATATATCACTGTACTTTTTGGGAGGAGGTTCGAATGAACTTTGCTGTTCTTGCTCTCGGTGGGTGCCTGGTTCTGCTTTTATTGTCAAAACAATAATTGTAGTAATGCTAGAATCGTAAACTTAATTAACATATTAAAAGAGGAGGTGGCAACATGAACATCATTCAGGCAATGAAACAGGTCGGTCATTTTCCGATTACACAAGGCTTTTGGAAAAATGTAATGATAACAATGGGTCTCATAGGTTCAGCGGTTATGTTGGCAGTAATCATCATTGGAGGATTGGGCAACTGGCTGACATTTTCTTTGCTAATCTTTTTTATAATAATGAACACGTTGGGACTTTATATTCCCTTCGATTATGTTTATTGTTGTAGGGATGCTAAGAGTGATATTGATTTTCACTTTTCACACCCTTGGCAGAGCGAGAAAGGAGAGCCACCAGAAGAATTGTTCAGGGCACTGCATCACATGACCAAGGGAACAACCCTGGAACGTCACAATGTGTCATGCCAGAAGTGTTGGGATTATCATGAGGCAATGAAACGGAAGCATTGTGGAGGGTGAATTATTTCAAGGAAAGGAGATTCTTGTATGCCTATACGAATAATTGTTCAGCTATCGTTATCTTTTGTTGGAGGCGTTTTCTTTGTTTGGGCACTTTATAAATTCGGAGCATGGAAACCGAAAAACAAGCCAACACTCGTTCTTATGATGTTATTAGGTGGTATTTTAGCCTGCATTTTGGTTCCGATACAGTAAATGAGAACATTTCGTGTGGCAAGCATTACTGATTTAACACAAAAGCAATCAAAGCAGAGCCTTTGGGGATTTCCTCAGAGGCTCTTTTTCTGTGATATAATAAAATCAACCTTAATTATTAGAAAATATAAAATTATGTCCAGATATGATATGCCAAGTGCCAACAATATTGAACAAGTTAAACATATGGAAAAAGAGCCAGAAGAAATTATAAAAGAACAAAGAAAAAATGACATAGCTACTTTATCAAAAGAACTTGCTGAGAGCGGAGAGAAGTTTTCTTTTTCTGGAATTGAAAGTGATAGTTATGCAAAGTTAAAAGCTGAAGAAGATGAGTTTCCTGGTTTTGTTACACCCATAGATGAATTGATTCAGCAATTTAAAGATGAAGGGATGAAAATAGCCGTAGTGTCTGGAAAGAATGCCAAGGCTGGTAATGTTTTTGTTCTGCCATTTGGAAGTGATGATATTAAAAATGATAGTATTTTTCCTGAAAAACTGCAAATTAGTGAAAATATGGATGAAAGATTAAAAGAGCTGATTTTATTGAGAAGAAGCTGAGAAAATTGGAAAAAGAAGCACTTGAATATGTCGCATTAAATATAGGTTAAGTATTGAATTTTATTAAATAGTATTTATGATTTATGAAAAATAAAATACTGATAATCGCATTGGTTTTAGTGGTTGTTGCTGTGGGAGTGTTGGCATATAACAAAAGTCAAACCAAACAGGAGCCAAAACAAACCGCCCAAGAATTAAGAGTTCAGCGAGACATTTCAGAGATTCGCAAGTTTGCTGATACTCCTGATTTATCAGTTCAATATGAGAATGAGAGTAAATCTTCCAATGGCATGGTTGTTCCTGTGGGTGTATATATGGCAGGTGCTGACAGATATGAAGTGGATGCCAATGGCAAAATTATAGAATTTGGTTCACGTAATCTTCCGATAGGGAATGAGAGTGAGAAGATTGTAGATAATACTTCTCGCTATACTCAACAAGAACTTGAAGCAATGGCAAAGCAGTTTATTACGAAAAATACGCCTGATGTATATTTAGATGCACTGAGCTTAAGTAAGAATATCAAAGGCACAAATTATTTTTTCAGGTGGGAAGATAAGTCGCAAAAAACAATAGAGGGTTATCCATTCATTCAGGTTGGATTTTCGCAGGGAGGGACTCTGCTTAATTACACTAATACCTTAAGGTAATTCATTATGAATGTAAAAAATAAACTTGGATTTTATTCTTCAATTTCAACAGTAGTTTTAACTTTGATAACATTCGGCATTGCAATTCTCACGCCTCCGTTTTCTGGACCGTATTGCAAGGGTTCTTGCTTTGTATATCCATATTTAGATATAGCATCACGTTTTCCAAGGGATTACTACTGGATATTTCCTGCAATGTTCCTGATGATTGCATATCTTGTTCTGATGGTTTGTATCCATCGCTGGGCATCAGGAGAAAAGAAAATATACAGTCAAATCGGATTGTATTTTGCATTGATGTCGGCATTTGTTTTGATATCTGATTACTTTGTGCAACTATCCGTAATCCAGCCAAGTCTGCTTAATGGAGAAACCGATGGCATTTCAATGTTGACGCAATATAATCCTCACGGAATTTTTATCGTGCTGGAAGAATTAGGATTTATTTTTATGAGCGTTTCATTTCTTTTTCTGGCTTTTGTTTTTTCTGATGGAAAATTGCAGAAAGCAATTCGCTGGACTTTTGCATCAGCTTTTGTATTAACGGCAGTTGCTTTTATCGCATATTCTACCATCTATGGATTAAGCAGAGAATACAGGTTTGAAGTCGCAAGCATTTCTATCAATTGGTTGGCGTTAATTGTTTCAGGTATATTGCTTGCCGTTATTTTTAACAATGAAAAGAAATGAAGTTATTTGCAATAAAACTAACCCATACTCTTATTTGGGCATTTATGGCATCCTGTGTCTTTTATGTGCTGAGTGCTGGAATACTCGGATTCATGAATCAGTACGTGTATATTGCGATTGCTGTAATTCTTATTGAAGGATTGACCCTGATAATCTTTAAGTGGAGATGTCCATTAACTATCGTTGCAGGAAGATATGCAGACAATCAGGAAATTGGCTTTGATATTTTTATTCCGAAACTATTAGCAAAATATAATAAAACTATTTTCACGTTACTATTTGCGATGGGTATAGCATTGATAATATTAAGAAATATCTTACAATAAAATGAAAAATAAAAAAATCATCACAATTTTGGTTTTGTTGATTACTGTGTGTTCAATAGTGGCAACAATGAGTGGGATATTCTCAATCGATGGAGTTGGCAAACATACTATCGAATCTTTTCGTGGGAATCGGGTTGAGATTTATGGTAAGGGATTGTATGGAGATATGTCAGCTGACGTGGCTGTGCAGGGAATTGCTCAAGATTGGGTGACATTATTAGTAGGTGTGCCACTTCTTTTAATTGGTCTTTTCTTATCCAGGAGAAATTCACTAAGAGGAATATTTCTACTTTCAGGAACACTTTCATATTTCTTTTTGACATACTTGTTTTATACAGCGATGGCAATGTATAACAGGATGTTTTTGGTCTATGTTTTGTTGCTCGGAGCATCCTTCTTTGCCTTTATTCTAAATATATTTTCATACGATATTAACAAACTGAAAGATGATTTCAAATCTGAAAAAATTTTGAAATACGCTGGAATTTTTTTGATGATAAATTCCACAATGATTGGTTTTCTTTGGCTGAGTATAGTTGTGCCACCTTTATTTGACGGAACAATTGTCCCAGTGGCGGTAGAGCATTACACTACTCTCATAGTACAGGGATTTGATTTGGGATTATTTTTGCCTATGACTTTTGTTTCAGGCTTTCTTGCCTTCAAGAAAAATATTCATGGGTATCTCTTCACTGTCATAAGTATCTTATTTCTGTCGCTGTTGATGATTGCTCTGACTTCAAAGGTATTATTTATGGCTAATGCGGGACAGAATGTGATTCCTGTAATTTTTATTATTCCGACAATATGTTTGACTGCAATTGGTTTCTCTGTTTTGCTTTTGAAAAATGTGAAGTCGTAATGCAATAAACGAATATTTGATTTTACAAGAACCGTCAGGAATGACGGTTTTTTAGTGTTTCTGTGGAGTGGATAACTCTGTCTTTTTAGGGAATAAATGGAAATAAAAAAAGAGGGCTCATTGCGAACCCTCTTTCGAGTTTCTTCTTCAGGGATTGTTATCCCTTCAATACATCGATCATTGAGAAGCACTTTCCGCGGATATCTTCCGATACCTGTTTTGCGAGGAAATCGATTGCTTTCAATGTTCCATCAACATAAGTGTCCCGGCCATTCACATTATGCAGAAAGCCGAGTTGCACAGTGTCATCAGGAGAAAGCAATCTGTAGTTGTGATAGGCATGACCACCAAGATCCGCTTTCGGAACTCCCATGAGAATTTGTCGGACAGTGTCACGGATGTCGTTTATTGAGTCAATGCCTTGATAGTCGACACCGAGGAGCTTGAGGTTCTCACCAATCTTGTGTGCTGTGCCACTCTTGTCCTTTTTTCCTGCCTGATGAGATTCATCTATGCACAGACGAAATCCCTTGAGAGCATCAGGAAAGGTTGTTGCCGCATATTCGATCATGGACATCATGGTTACAATCGGAATAGACATGTTGGGCGAGATCACTGCCGAAATAGCTGATTCAATGATGGTTTCAGTCAAGAGATCTCTGTTGCCACCGGTAGTTCCCATGACAAACGGCCATCCATTTTGGCAATAGAAATCGCAGTTCTCGTTTGTAGCATCGGGAAGTGTGAAGTCTACCATTATGACACCAGGCCACTTGTGGGAGATTTCATGCCGACGCTCGAGACGGTCGCTTGGCTTGATGAAATCAAACTGAACACCCTTATTATTCAACAGTAACACCGTGTAGGACTCTATTATTTCAGGTCCAGTGAAAGAAAGTGGTATGATTTCATACCGTTGATCCTTGTCGTGTGCAAGTGCTTTCACAACCATGGTGGCCATTTTTCCCGGCAAACCGTTTACCATAACCTGAGTTTTTTTCATCGTTTTTACTTACCCTCCTATGGGATTTGTGGTGCTTCTTTTGACAAAATAACTGTGAACACCTAACTTAGCAAAATTGATACATAGTGTCAATTTCAAAGTTGTAATAGTATTGCATAAATATACATAACTGTTATTATAATAAACTGCTTCAATGCAGTTTATGAACCTTGAAAAATGAATGAATTTACATATAGGTTGGAACTTAATCCAAACAAAAGGAGGAATGTTTTATTTCAGAGGAGGAGTTTTCGTCAACGAAGTATAACCCCAGGAAAATGGAGGAAATGCTATGCCGATGACGCAGAGTTTCAAGGAGAGGCTATTTCCATTGTTGCCGCAGATCGCCGAGGATTTCAGACCGACAATCGTCGGCAGCAATAGTGAGTTTTACGGAGACAAAGAGCTGAACTGGGCTTTAAGTCCTGGCTTCCACATTTACGACGCAGGTGGGATTCGCAGGAAGATCAGGCTTATGCAGGAACTGTTTTTCACTGCCAATCCCGGCACCAACTTCTTCGCGGTGAAAGCCTGCCCGAACATCAACATCTTGCAGATCATTCTCCAGATGGGGTTTGGTTTGGACTGCGCTTCGCCGACCGAGCTGTATAGGGCAAGACTGGCAGGCGCACGCCCCGACCAAATCATGTACACCTCCAACAACACCAATCCCGCCCACTATCCCTACGCTCTGGCCAGTGGCGGTATTCTCAACCTGGACGACATCAGTTTTCTCAAGAAGGTTCCCGAGGTCCCGAAACGCATCTGCTTCAGATATAATCCGGGCGAACTTCGCCAGGAGGGTACTGACAAGGTCATCGGTGAGCCGATAAACCAGAAATACGGCGTGAGGCATGACCAGATCGTCGAGGCATACAAGCGCGCCCGTGATCTCGGCGCCGAGACTTTCGGCATACACACGATGTACGCCTCCAACTGCCGCGATCCGCGCATCTTGGCGGGTAACGTCAAAATGCAGCTCGAACAGATCGACATCCTTCAGGATGCTCTTGGCATCCAGTTTGATTTCATGAACATCGGCGGCGGCATCGGGATCGTCTACAACCCCCTCGAACAGGAGGAACTCGACATTTACATGATGGCGCAGCTCGCCAACGAGTACCTCGAGGAGTTCAAGGCGCGGCGCGGTTATCTGCCGTTACTCTACATCGAGTCCGGCCGCTACGTAACCGGTCCGCACGGCGTTCTCGTTTCACGCGCGATCAACAAGATGGACAAATACAAAACCTTCGTCGGCCTGGACATCTGCGATGCGGCCGACATCCTCAGGGCGCCCATGTATCCGGCTCATCACGAGGTCAGCATTCTTTCGCCTTCTGGTGAAGAGAAAGCTGGCGATCTCATGGAGACGGTTTCGCTTGTCGGACCGCTCTGCGAAAACATGCACATGATTTCCAACAGGGAATTGCCGATCATCGACGAAGGGGACTTCGTCGTCGTGCATGACACCGGCGCTCACGGAATCGCAATGAAGATGAACTACAATGGCTGGGGATGTTCCCAGGAATTACTGCTGGAAGAAGATAACACGGTCTCACGTATCAGCCGTGCTGAAACGATCGGCGATCTTCTTGTCAGGGAAACAAGTCCCATGCACATGAGTAAGCAGTACTAACCCAAGGAGGAGGCGTTCATGAATCAGAAAACCTTAGTACCTCAGAGTTGGCTGCCGTCCGGCGGCGCAAACCTTTTCCAAGCCATCAAGGCCATGTGTAACGAGCGCGAGGCAGCGGGCGGAAAGGTTTATCGTCTCACTATCGGCCAGCCCAGCGGACCTGCTCTCAAAGTTGCAAGGGAGGCAGCTGCCGAAGCTGTCCTCAGCACCGAAGAGTCGATGCACGAATACCAGGACAACGGGTGTCCTGGCGTTCCCGGCTTCGCCGAGAAGTTCATCAATCTTCACCAGCGTGGCGAAGGTCTGCGCGACGGGTTGGCCTATCTGCCGATTCCCGGCATCAAGCCCATGCTCGGTCTCATTCCCATGGCTTGCGGCTCGATCAGAACGCGCAAAACCGTAACTGGCTGCGGCATGGAAAACCGCATCATGGTTGGCACTATGACCGATCCCGGCTATCCCACTCCGGCTGTGCAGTGCAATTACCTCGGCCTGGACCACTATCCTCTCGAAACTACTTCGGACAACGAGTTTCTCTTTACTCCGGGCGACGTTCGGGGAGGCACCAATCTTCTGATGCTCAACTTCCCGCATAATCCGACCGGGCAGGTTGCCACCGCTGAGTTCTGGATGGAGGTCTGCGAGGTCTGCTGGAAAAACAACATCCGTCTCTTCAACGATTCGGCGTATTCGATACTCACGTACTTCGACGACGCCTGCACGCTGGCACAGGTTGCTCAGGATTACCCTCAGCTTTCCTGGTGCGAAGCCTACTCAGCATCCAAGATCATTGCCAACGGGACCGGGTGGCGCGTCGGCGCAATGGTCGGATCGCCCGACTTTATCAACGACATCGCCACGATCAAAGGCAACACGGATAGCGGCTTCTTCGCTCCGGCAGCCTACGGCGTACTCAAGTGCATGGAACGCGACATGTCCTCCATCGCCAAGAACCGCAACATGTACATGGATCGCAACCTCATGCTCACGCAGATGCTTAAGCAGCACGGCATGATACCGGCAGTTGCTCCGGCAGCCGGGTTCTTCTCACTCTGGAAAGTGCCGGCCGAAGCCTTCGGTCAGCTCGTCAAAGACGGCGAGGCATTCAACAGGCTCATGATCCAGGAGACCGGAATCGCGGGCGTCCACTTCGGAAATTTCATCCGCTACTCAGTAACGGCACCGGTCGAAAATCCCGAGTGGAAGAAGGCTATCGAAGATGCCTTCGACAAGGCTCACGTGAAATACTGAACAAGAAGTACCAATGCAGTACTGAAAAACCCTCACAGGCGCAACGCTTGTGGGGGTTTTCATTTTTTCTACATTTGCTTTTATTGCTATTGAGTGATTAAATATAGGACTAAGTTTCTTGTCAATTTCATAAAATATAGGGAGGTAGAGATGAGGCACATTATCTTTAATGATATTCCGCATACCCATGAAATAATCATCAACGAAGAAACTGCAACCATCTCCTTCTCTCTTAGGCCAGACCTAAACCAATTCGTCAAAGAATTGCTCTGCGGAACAAATCGCCACGCTGATTATTTTGAAAAGGAATGTGGTTTTAGTAAATTCATTCCGCCCAGCGAAAGCTCTTGGGGTTATGGTAAGGTGCTTTCCCTTGTTGATTCGCCTGGAAATTCCTGGATCACATGGGAATGCAAGCTTCCTTACAAGCCAAGTTGGAAAAAGCAGGATGAGATTTCAGCTAGCATCAGTGATCTGACAACTGTCATTAGCCTATTTGAACCCAAGGACGAAACTTTCGATGTTAATCAGTTTTTTGCAATCGATCTTGTTGTTGTTAAGTCTCACGACTATTTCAATGGAGGATCATTTAGCTTTTTCTATTCTAAGGAAGTGTTGGATTTTGCAGCAACAATTTGGAATGACGGAGAAAAATATAGTGCAGTCATGAACTCAATGAAAAAGTTCTATGCACATCTAGCCGGCAAGAGACTTTCTTACACTTTGCGTGATGATTTCTACATTGGTCAATATCAGGCCAACGTGCGCTGTCCAACATTCCGCTGTCCCGGTAATTGTGCATGTATAAGTCCTGAACACTTCACTAGAGAAGACAGTTACGGAGTGCGTTACCAGCCTCACAACGTCGACTCTAAAGTTCAACAGTTAACGCTTTTAGCTGGAGTCATCAAACTTGCCAATATGGCAAGAGATGCTTCTTTGAGGAGGTGACCATGTTCAGTTTTCCTTGTGCGTTGTGCGGCGCAACAGAAATGTTGCATGACTTAGAACGTAGTGTTCTTTCTCGTTGTTTGGAATCAAAAATCTGGCCCGACTGGGAATATTTTGATGGCACCCATGAAATCCTGGAAGGGTTGAATATCGAGCAAACCGTCAAGTTCTTACTGAGCAGGAATAAGGGATACAAATATTCTGTTAGTAATTGCCCTGGCTTCGAGTATAAGAAGAAAGACTGCACAAGGGTCATTGACTGCTTCGTGGGGCATCCGCAATGGGATGACTTTCTTCCGCAGCAATGGCGAGAACTTTACGAACACAGACTCAGACTGATTGAAGAGGAGAAAGAAAGAAAATCAGAGTCGTTTCATCTGCCTTCCACCACGTATCTTATTTTTACGAGAAGTGGCGGAAGGTATCTCGCAATAGGTGAATAGTCTACCATCAAGAAAGTACACAACGCAGTACTGAAACCCTCGCAGGCGCAACGCTTGCGGGGGTTTTCATTTTTTATCGTATATAATCACATATAATTGTATATAGTTAATATATGTGAAGAGTGCCACTTTGTATTATGCAAATTATGGGCTTGTTTAAGCTATTTATTTTTTAAATATAACATTTCTGTTGACTAAATGTAACATAAATGATACAATTAGAGCATAAAAATGATACAATTATATGAGCATGAATACTGAAAATTTAAGCAAGCGACAAGATCTTATCCTTTCCTTTATCGAAGAAAAGGGTGTTGTTGCCATTGGCCAAATAATTGAGTACATAGAAAAAGAATTAGGCAAGGTCACAAGAATAACAATATCGAGAGATTTGGAAAAGCTGCTAGAGTTTAACTTGATTGAGAGGCAAGGCAAGGCTGGACGCGCAGTAACATATCAGATCTCTTCGCAATATTCAACTGTAAAAAAAATTGATGTAGATAAATATTTTTCCATAGATACTGATCATAGAAAAGTTCAGGAGAAATTCAATTTTGATATTTTTGGACAACTGGATGGTATCTTTACCGAAGTTGAAAAAAACAAACTTTCGGAGCTGAATGAAATTTACAGAAAGAAAATCAAAGATATTTCCCCGGATGGACTTAAAAAAGAAATTGAAAGGCTCAATATTGATTTTAGTTGGAAGTCTTCAAAGATAGAAGGAAACACCTATGACCTCTTGGAGACAGAACAGCTTATCAAAAACCATGAGCAGGCTCCTGGACACACGCAGGAGGAAGCCACGATGATTTTGAACCACAAGGCAACTCTGGAATATATTCGAGACAACAAGGATGCTTTCAGGGAAATAACCGTCAAAAAAATAGAAGATATTCATGCGTTCTTGACAAAGGACATGGGAGTGACAAAAAATCTTAGAAAAACGCTGGTTAGAATTACCGGAACAAAATACACTCCACTGGATAATGAGTTTCAAATCAGGGAGGCTCTTGAAAAAACTTGTCAAAAAGTAAACGAAACGGAGAATACTTTTGAAAAGGCGGTTATTTTAATGCTGCTCATTGCATATATTCAACCATTTGTGGATGGCAACAAGAGAACTAGCCGCTTGAGCGGAAACGCTATTTTGCAATCATTCGACTCATGTCCGCTTTCGTATAGAAGCATGGATGAAGTGGAGTACAAAAAAGCTGTACTGTTATTCTATGAACAAAATAATGTTTCATATTTTAAGGAACTGTTTTTGAAACAGTTTGAGTTTGCTGTGGAAAATTATTTTGGATAAATGATGTATATAGACTAGGTGAGTGGATTGGAAAATTTGCAATTTTCCTTATAACTCACTAGAATGCAACTGTAAATTAAAAAGTAATTTCTGCGTAATTAGCAGAGATCAAATGCTTCACTTGGCGGCTTATTTATGGCATAATCCTCGTGCGTTGTCCGTTTCCAAACACCTTCTTTCTAGGGAGTTAAGGTGCGGTTGATGTCTTCGGACATTGACCAAATTCTATGGGTCGTTTGCTCTGATTTATCAGAGTAAAACCAAAAAATTCAGATAAACATACCAAGAGGACTAACCACAATACCTGCCTGCCGGCAAGCAGGGCTTACGATTAGCCTTGTCCGCCTCGGCAGATGAACTTTGTTTTACTATAGGCATAAAACACTTTTCGCGAGGTGTTTTTTTGTTTTGGCGAAAAGTGAGACTAATATATCTTTTTATACTATACCAAGATAACTCCCTAGAACGAGACTGCTATTGTAAATTAAGATTGCTTAGACAATATTAAGAAAATAGAATAGAATAGGATTATCAGCATTATTTGATATAATATAAAAAATAACAACATGAAAAAAATGATTAAAAGCTGGCAAGGCGAGTTTTTGGTTTTGGCGGTTTTAATCTCTTTTGGAATTTTCAATAATGCACAGGCCACTACTGAAATTGATACTGAAGCTCCAGTAATAGAATCTCTGGAAATGTCCCCTGTCAATGTAGACACAACTGATGGTGAACAGAAGGTTTTGATTACTATGCATGTAAAGGATGCTGGAACTGGAATTAATAATGTCTCTTTGAATTTCACCTCTCCTTCTAATAATAATAGCAGAAGTGCTGGATTATTCTTTAATCAATACGACGGGACATATCAAATAAACACGAACTCATATCCATACGAAGCTAAAAATGCGTTACTTAATGGAACAAGTACTGATGGTATTTTTCAAGCGGAGTTGATATTGCCTCAATATTCAGAAGCTGGAACATGGAAGCTAAATAATATTTCAGCTTCCGACGTGAACAATAATTACAGCAATTATGGCAGTTGGAATAATTTTGAGGGATTAAACATGGCAAATATTGCAACAGAAATTCTGAACGAGGCTACTATATTTGATGCTAGCGCGCCAACGATAGAATCCTTGGAAATGTCTCCAGTAAAAGTGAACACGACTGATGGTGAACAAAAAATTCTTATTACTATGCATTTAAAGGATAATGTAACTGGCGTTAATAATGCGTATTTGAATTTTACCTCTCCTTCTGGCAATAATAGCAAGAGCGCTGGATTTTCATTTAATTACTACGATGGAACATATACAATGAGTAGTTTCTCATATCCATATGAAGCTAAAAACGCACTACTTAGCGGAGCAAGTACCGACGGTGTTTTTCAAGTTGAATTGGTGTTGCCTCAATATTCCGAGGCTGGAATTTGGAAGTTGAGTAATATTTCAATTGCAGACAGAATTAATAATTTCAGCAATTATTCTAATTGGAATAACTTTGAGGGATTGGATATTGCAACGGAAATTCTGAATGAAGCTGCGGCATCTGATTCCGGCGCACCTACGCTTGAGTCTCTTGAATTTTTACCAACAACTGTGGATGCATCTACTGGGAATAAAAAAGTTGTAGTTAGGATGCATTTAATTGATGATAATACCGGTGTCAGTTCTGCGAATTTATTTTTTGCATCTCCTTCTGGCGGTTCTAGTCTTATGGCAGGATTTTATTTCAATGCGTTTACGGGTGAGTACCCTATAATTTCTATGACTTATCCATATGAGCCAACCAATGCGCTCATTAGCGGTTCTAGCACGGATGGAATTTTTGAGGCTGAATTGATATTTCCTCCATCATCTGAGATCGGCGATTGGAAATTATCTTCAATTAATATTTCGGATAAAATTAATAATAATAGGTATTATTCGCAGTGGGATAATTTTGGAGGATTAAATATTCCAACAAGTGTAAACAATGGAACGGCACAAACACCAATAGTAACGACAACTGGTATTACAGTGAAAACACCGCCAACGAAAACAACTTATACTTCAGGTGAAAATCTTGATTTATCTGGTTTGGTTGTGACTCTTTCGAAATCAGACGGAAGTACTCAGGATGTGACTTTCGCAGATTTTTTTGCCAATAACATTACAACAGATAAGGCTAATAGCGCTGTTCTCAGTGTGGGAGACTCATCGATTAAGATTGTGGTTAATAGTTACGAAACTAATCAGGCAATTGTGGTTAATGCTGCCCAGACATCAATTTCGACAGCTGCGATCTTTGGAATCTCGGCGCCAGCAACTGGTGCCGTGCCGACATCTTCAATCTCAGACACGGATGAATATACTGCAACAATATCTTGGAATGGCAATCCAACTACTTTTGATCCAAGCACAGCATATACAGCAATTATAATTATTACGCCAAAGATTGGTTATACATTGTCTGGAGTGTCAGAAAACTTTTTTGCGGTTGCAGATGCAGTTGCTACCAATTCGGCTGGTTCAGGTGTGGTGACGGCAGTGTTTCCAACGACTTCGACACAAGGGCAGGCAATGAGCGGGGCGAATGGTTCAGTGCATATCACTACTATTCAAGAAGATGGGAAGATAATTATTGGTGGACAGTTTAGTTCATATGATGGCATAGTAAGAAACCGGATTGCTCGTCTCAATACCGATGGAACACTTGATACAACTTTTGCTTCGGGTTTTGAACCAATAGGGATGGCAGGGGAGGAGGGCATAAGCGCTATGGCTATCCAACAAGACGGCAAGATTATTGCTAGTGGGTGGTTTACAACTTTTAATGGTGAATCAGTGAATAATATCGTTCGTATAAATATTGATGGCTCTTTGGATACAACATTTAACGCTGGCACTGGATTGAATTATGCTGCTGTTGCAATTGCTGTCCAATCTGACGGTAAGATTATTATTAATAATGGCTACTCAAAGTATTATCAAGGATCGTACGACGTGGGTAATATTTATAATGGTGCGGTTGTTGGTAAAATTGCCCGTCTCAATATCGACGGAACACTTGATGAAACTTTTGCTTTAAGCTTTGCAGGAGATAATATTAATACTATGACTATTCAATCCGACGATAAGATTATTATTGGCGGAAATTTTTCTTCTTACAATGGAAAAGCTGTAAATCATATTGTTCGTCTTAATGCCAATGGTATTCCAGACTCAAGTTTCAATTATAGTGAAGTACCGAATGGTTTAGTTGCTATAAACGATATAGTTGTACAATCAAACGGTAAGCTTGTTATTGGATATCTAACTAATTATGGAACTTCAGCTGATAATATAGCTCGTCTTAATTCTGATGGAACGCTCGACAGGACATTTAGTTATGATATGAATTTAAACAACACTCTTTCTGTTATAGCTATTCAACCAAATGATAAAGTTATCATTGGTGGACATTTTACCACTTCTGACGGTTCTATCAGAAATAGTGTAGCTCGTCTTAATTCTGATGGAACGCAAGATGCAAGTTTCTTTTCTGGTATGGGTATAAGTGGTGGTTTTTCAACCATCACTGTTCAATCGGATTATAAGCTTATTATAGGAGGAGACTTTACTTTGTATAATGGTCTGTCGAACACGTTAGCCCGCCTTAATCCTGACGGAACACTTGATACAACTTTTAATAGTGGAATTTCACAAATATCTCAACTAGTTGCAATCACTAATGCAGTGTCTGATATCGATGCTACAACAGCTGCTGGCTGGGGAAATATTGTAGCTACTGGAGGAGAAGACCCAATCGGATCAATTGAGTGGGGAACATCACCAGGAGACTATTCAATGGGCTCATGTGATGCTGGTAAAACTTCAATTGGTGCTTTCGCGTGTGGAATGACAGGGTTAATGCCAAATACAATTTATTATGTTCGAGCGAAAGCCATAAACTCATTAGGGACAAGCTATGGCGCAGAGGTGAAATTTACTACTAATTCAGATAGTTCAGGTGTTTGGTCGTCAACAATAGATCTTAATGATGTTGACGCATCAAAAAATAATTTAGTGGTTATCACGCATGGATTGTGTGGCAGCGCTACTGATGATTGGGTAACTAGGATGCGAAATGCTATTTATGCTAAATCGAATCCTGATGATACGGCGGTTCGGCTTTTTGACTGGAAGGACGGTGCTGGTTCTAATTTTATATGTCCACCTGGTGATCCATCTGCTGCTTACAATAATGCTGTTAATTTTGGACATGGTTTGGCCATACAGATTGAATGGCAACTTAGTAGACGTTCTGATAATCAGAGTCCAATGAATCTTCATCTTATTGCACACAGTGCTGGTTCAAATTTAATTCAAACAGTGGTTGATGATCTCGCAGAATATTTTAGGACACATAATGATAGAAAAAAACCATCTATACATTTAACATTTTTGGATGCATATGCCCCAAAACATGAAAATGAAAGGTATGGTGAATTGTATAATTTTTCAGGCTATGCTGAACAATATGTGGATACAGCTATTACTCCAGATTTACCTGATACAAATATTATTCTTCCTAATGCTATAAATTTTGATGTTACGCAGCTTACTAATATTTCAAATAGGACTCACACTTGGCCTATTGATTTCTATAATGAATCAATAAACAATCCGTCGTCTTACAATATAGGATTTAATTTTTCGAATGAAAGTTTGTACGGGTTAGAAAGAAACTATGGATTAAATGGATATACATGTAATATTAATGATCTTTCTCAGCTTTATACCTGTCAGATAGGTCCATGGTGGGATGTCACACGAGAAACAATAACGCCTTCGCTTCCAACCGTCACTATTATCAGTCCAGATTCTGACAAAATTAATAATGCTCTTTACCTGAATTATATTTCTCTAAAACCAGGGAGCACCATTGACAATACATCTGAGGTCACCACTAATATGACCAATATCATTTTCCAGAAAGGCATAGCTAGTATAACTGTTCCATTTTTTACGCAAATTGAGAAAGCTGATCAGGGTGACTTTAGTGCTGATTCAAGCAATTTTAATTTTGAGAATTTCGCTGCTCAAGATGTTACTGTTTCTGTTCAGCAGGGAATGCCTGGGGTTATGAGTGCTATAAAAATAGGAGTCAATAATACTAAACTTTCTTTCTCTAATCCTGTAACAATTTCTATTAATGTAGATTCGATTGATAATGGCAGGACTCTGAATGTTTTGTATCAAAATGATGGAGAAACTACATGGCAATCTCAGGGTACTTGTCTTATTGTTGATGGAAAATGTACTTTCACTACAATGCATGCTACTACATATGCAGTAATTAATGATTCGACTCCTCCAACTACGACTATTTCAGTTTCTGGCACTGGCGGTCCAGATTGGTTCCGCTCGGATGTGCAAGTGGCACTTACAGCTATTGATAATGAAGATGGATCTGGTATGGATAAAACAGAATATTCTTTGGATGATGGAACGAATTGGGTGACATATGCCAATCCATTCACGATTTCGCATGAAGGGAATAATAAAGTTGAATTTCGCTCAACCGATAAAGCTGGAAATGTTGAGAATGTCCAGATCATTGAAATAAAGATCGACAAAACCGCGCCGGGAATAACTATCAATACTCCTGCTGATGGGGCGCAATACGTATTAAAATCAACAATAAATGCTGATTGGTCTGTAACTGATGAACTTTCTGGCATTGATAAATCAATTGGGACAATAACATCAGGCAGTCCAATTAACACAAGTTCAGTCGGTTCAAAGAGCTTCTCTGTAACTACTACTGATTTGGCTGGAAATTCTATCACAAAAACCGTTAAATATAGTGTTGTTTATGCTTTTGGAGGATTTCAAGATCCAATCACAAAGGACAATAAGGCATTTAATGGCAATAACACTGTTCCTGTTAAATTCCAACTAACTGACGCTAATGGTGGATATATTTCAAATGCAATAGCTAGTATTGAAATTGATGGAAAAACCGCTGTAGCGAGTGGCGATTCTAATTCTGGAAATGCATTCAGATATGATTCATTGACCAATCAATACATCTTTAATCTATCTGCAAAAAATTCTTCTCTTGGAGTAGGAACACATATTTTAAAGATAACATTGGATGATGGAACAACTTATAGCCAAGATATTGTTATAAAATAGGGGATTCTTGTGGGTATTTTTACTTATTTACTACGATCTCCCGCAAACACCTCCTTTCTAGGGAGTTAAGGTGCGGTTGTCCTGTCGCTCTTGAGCGACAGGATTGGTACCAAACAAATTCTTATAAACATACCATTATGACCCGACTTCGATAAATCTTCGTCGAGGCAAAGCTAGTCACAATACCTGCCTGCCGGCAGGCAGGGCTTACGATTAGCTTGTCTGCCTCGTCAGATGAACTTTGTTTTACTATAGGCATGAAAACACTTTTCGCGAGGTGTTTTTTTGTTATGGCGAAAAGTGTGGTATAAACGTCTTAAACTTTACTCTACCCAGTGACCCACTCTACTTTTCAGGCTAACTCCCTAGAACGAGGTTGTTTCATGGGCGTGTTTTTCAGTATTTTTCAGTTCAACTAATTTGTCTTAACTTTGAGTCAGAGTTGTAATAATGTTTGATGTTGTACTCTTGTCAATTTCATAGCATTTTTGCACAATCATTGAAACTCTATAAAACTTCCAACAGAAAAAGGAGAAAGCCATGTTATACCTCGTAATCATTTGTGTGGTTGGGTGTGTCCTGTGGTCTGGATTATATTTGTATAGCATAATAATCGACCCTGTAGATTCATTTGGTAAAAATTTACTGCTGCTTGTATTGGCAATGCTGCCAAGTTTCGTGGGATATATTGTATTCGTATGGTTCTTGGAAAGCAGAAACTGGTTGTTCCTTAAGGCATTGGCTCTAACTATTGTCACAACAGCCTTAAGTTATTGTTTATTCAAGAAAGAGAAAAAATAGAGAAAAGGGATATTATGAGTAATGCTCACGATATGTTGGACTCATACCAGGGCAGTTAGGGAGATTCTCCTTAGCTGCTTTTTTCTATGCTCAATCCAGGTTGACTTAATGCCTGTTTTTGCTAATATTGAGAACTAATGGATAGCTGTTTAACAAGTAGAACATTACATATTTCCAAGGAGGAAATACAGTGGATAATGAATCTCTCATCGGTAAATGGGCTGCATATTTTCTTGATGGTGACTGTTGTTCTGGCTTTGGCAAAATTGTAGGGATAAGCACCATGGGCTTTATTGAAATAGATGAGTATCCTGGCGGACTTTACAAGACAGGAGTACTTCGAGGCAATTTAAAGGATTTTGATACCAGCGAAGAAGCAATGGGACGTTTTCACGAGGATGATGAAAAGCGGAATGAAGTAAGACTTCATGGCTAACAGTCAACCACACAAATAACAAGGAGACAATGAAATGAAGATACTGACAAAGAAATTGGAAAGTGGAGCCGTACTCACGAGTTTCATTCCTGATTCGCCTGAGGAAGCGAAAACGCTTGATGCCATGCTTGGCTTTAAGGGTGAGGGCAACCCCATTGCCTTGCATGGAGCAAAGGAAACGGAAATAACTGGAGAAATCGGAGGGCACGAAAGAGAAAGATGGATTATGACCTACAAGTAGTCTTCAGATGATTACACTTTTGTTTAAAGCAGCTGCTTTAGAGAAACAGAGTCTTGTACCTAATGGTGCAGGACTCTTCTTTTTTCATTGATTTACATTGTTTTTTGCGGTATGCTCAAGATATGAATAAAAAGAAATTGAGTATTGCCATAATAATTAGTCTGACTATCATCACAGGGCTATTTTTAATGCATCGTTTATTTTTCAGTGCACCTCAAACTCAAGAAGAACAAAAGGTTTTTATTGTTAATCGAAACCAAACTGATACACAAACTTTGGACAAATTGAAAACTCAGGGACTGATAAGAAACAAAGTTGCATTTAAGCCGGTTCGATTTTTCAAGAAAGGAGACATCGATGCTGGAGGCTACAACGTTTCCAAAAACATGAGTGCATGGCAAATTGCTGGAAAAATTACATCTGCTCCTGATATGAAATGGGTCGTTATTCCAGAAGGATACAGGAAAGAGCAAATTGGAGAAAAACTGGCAGAAACATTTGGCTGGAGCGATGAAGAACTTGATAAATGGAATACTGAGTACACTAAAAATAGAATAGACTACATCGAAGGAACGTATTTTCCTGATACTTATCTTATTCCTGTTGATGAGAAGGGATTTGATATGGCTAATCGCATGACCCGGCGCTTTGACGAGCAATTTGCTCTTTATGTGAGCCAGTTTGCCCAGCAGAATATCAAATGGACAACTGGACTTAAACTCGCTTCAATTGTGCAAAGGGAAGCAGCAGGAAAAGATGACATGCCACTTATCGCTGGAATACTTTGGAACAGACTTAATCAAGATATGAATTTGGAAATTGATGCGACTGTTCAATATGCACGAGGCAAAACCGATACTGGTTGGTGGGCACCAATCAAATCAGCAGACATAGCCAATATTGATTCTCCCTATAATACTTATAAATATAAAGGACTGCCTCCATTCCCAATAGGTAACCCAGGATTAGATGCAATTGAAGCAGTTCTTAATCCTACGGAAACTGATTGTTTATATTATATCCACGATAGTAACAGGCAAATCTATTGTGCAAAAACTTACGAAGAGCACAAAGCAAATATTGAGAAATATTTGAAATAGGATTTCTATATGAGATTGTTAATATGCAATGAAAGAAAAAAGCTGGCTGGCTGTAATAATAGTGACTGATGAATGTATTTTATTTTTTAAAAATTAAATATATGGAAAAATTATTTTTTCGCAACGGTAATCTAGGATTATTTTTAATCAGATTAGGCGTGGGTGTCATTTTCATCGTAAGCGGTTGGGCAAAATTTATGGATATTGCAGGGACTACAGCCTTTTTTCAAAAAATCGGTTTGGCCTCTCCGTTCGTATATTTCATTGCCGCGTTGGAGCTTTTAGGTGGAATTGCAATCCTGCTTGGTTTTTGGACAAGAATTTTTGGTTGGCTACTGGCCATAGATATGCTCTTTGCGATAATTTTGGTTAAATATGCAATGGGATTTTCGGGATATCGTATTGATTTGATGTTGCTTTTAGCTTCTTTGGGAATAGCTTTTACTGGCGCTGGAAATTATTCAGTTTGCAAAGGTAGCAGGTGCGATATTAACGGAATTTAGATGGTACATGTTTTATTATTTCCAAATTTAAAGCGGGTCACGTTGACCCGCTTTAAATTTGGCATTCAAAATTCCTAGCTATTATTGATTTGAAGGTCTTCCACCTGAATGCGAGGCTTGACCACCTTTTCTTCCTATTTCTGACATGTGCTTTCTGTCTTGGCTGACTGATTGACCACCTTTTCTTCCTATTTCTGACATATGTTTTTTATCTTGGCTAATAGTCGAGCCACCTTTGCTGGAAACCTGCTGTCTGGTTTGCTGGTCGGCACTTGCTAAGCCTCTTTTTTTATTTTCATTCATAAAATTTCACCTCCTTTCATCTCCTAATACAAAGGCGAACTTTATTTATTCATTTAGTGAGCAGTTTTTGCTGCTGTTTTGAAATAAAAAATCCTAATGAAAATACTACACTTATAGGGAATTATGATAGAAATCGTATGAACCGAGATATGAGAAATTTAATACAAAGTCTAAAAGATTTAACTTTTGAAAATAAAAAATTAAATTCATTCAGATATAATTTTTTTAGGGGAATATTTTTTGGAGTAGGCAGCGCAATTGGAGCTTCTGTGATCGCTGCTATTTTGATAGGTATTTTTGCAAAGTTTTTTCAATCAGTAAAGAATTTTAATTTTCAATAAAATATGCGTTCTATTTGGGAAGGGGCAATTAGTTTCGGCTTGATAAATATTCCAGTGAGACTCTATACGGCATCAAGAGAAAGAAAGCTAGCTTTTCATTATGTGCATAAGGGAGATTTTTGTCCTATAAAATATTTGAAAATTTGCAAAACAACTGGAAAGGAAATTCCATATGAGGAAATAGTTCGAGGATTTGAATATGAAAAAGGCAATTTTGTCATATTGGAAGATAAGGATTTTGAAAAGGCTGATGTAAAAAAGTCTCACCTTATAGATGTTTTCCAGTTTGTTGAGGAAAAAGAAATTGATCCAATATATCTGGAAAAACCGTATTATCTTGAACCGCAAAATTCTGCGCGGAAAGCATTCGTGCTTTTGCGTGAAGCTTTGAAAAAAACAAAGAAAGTTGGCATAGCAAAATTTGTTTTGAGAACAAGAGAATATTTGGCCATGGTAAGAGCTAATGATGATTTTATAATTCTCAATCAAATGCGCTATGCGGACGAGATTGTTAATCCGAAAGATTTAATTTTGCCAGGCGTGGAAATGCTACAAAAAAGAGAATTGGAAATCGCCATAAAGTTGATTGACCAATTATCGGATAAGTTCGTTATTACCAATTATCATGATACTTATACGGAAGCATTAGAAAAAATTATAGCTGCCAAAGTTAA
>Ga0076077_128_pt1 | contig 20662 bp, 22 predicted proteins | sample RifGroC1_FD_68119 | JGI IMG/M metagenome (GOLD analysis project Ga0076077, IMG submission 68119) | Parcubacteria bacterium GW2011_GWC1_38_22
TTTTTTTCGCAGAAGTGCGGAGGGTTTTATTATCAAGCAAAGTGAGTAAAATGAAAAGTTAAATAATTTTAACAGCGCCTTCGCGCAAAACGCTTATTTCTCCCTTATTGCCTAACGTTAAAAGCGTCGAGGGTTGCGATGAAAGTTTTCCACTATCAACATAAAAATCAATTTTTTCGTCAAAGTATTTTTTCGCCTGATTATAGGTTTCAGCTGCTTTTTCCCCAGCCAAATTGGCGCTTGGGGCAACCAAGGGCCCAACTAATTCAATAAGACTTAAAATATTTTCGTCGGCCGGAAAGCGAAATGCCAACGTTTTTTCTCCTCTATGAAGATACTGCAATTTTCTTTCATCACATGGCAAAACCACACTGACTTTTCCAGGCCATATTTTTTTCAAAACTTTTTTTTGGGAAACATTCAAAGACACTCCGAAAGATTTCAAATCATCAATCGAAGAAATCAAAATAATCATGGGTTTTTTCGAATCCCTTTTGCGGAGCTTATAAATTCTTTCAACTGTTTCTTTTTTCAGAGCGCTTCCAACCAGCCCATACAACGTATCTGTTGGAATAACACCAACTCCCCCAGCAATCAATATTGGAGCAATTGTTTTTTCTATTTCCTCAGGAGATTGTGCGCTTTCGCGTGCTACCATAATTTTATGCTAGATACTAGATAATTGTTGGGCGTTTTCTAGAGATGGCAATACTGCTTGGTTGTCTCATGGAAACTTCTTGTTGCTGAACCTGCTCTTCAAGTGCACGCTTTTTTGATTGTTGCTCTCGATAGCGCTGCATTCTTGCCTGCCTAACTTCATCCTGGTTAGGTTTTTCTTCAACATTAGGATTATTAAAGAACAAAATGTAAATAATATCCAAAATTGCCAAACTATTTATAAGAATAAGCGCCCAAAACCATCTGAAGTGACCATTTCTGGCTGCGCGCCAAAGGGCTACTCCTTTCCAAGGAAGCGTCCAGACTAAAATAAATATAATTATCCAAGGATGTTCCAATAATATTTTTTCCATAAACCAGTTTTTTTTAAGTTAAATTACCGTTCAACAACAAATCTGGATGAAATCCAGACAGTAAAAAAAATAACTCACATCATTCATTATATCATAAATAAAAGGGTATTAATACCCCAGGGCAAGCCTGCCTACCGGTAGGCAGGCCCTGGACCCCTTGGCTCACGAGGCCCGTCTCGTTCGAGGCTCGCCGAGGCGGACAAGCCTCGAGGTATTAAACCTTTTGATATCATCACTCCCGCCCGCTTCGATACGCGAAGCGTTTCGGGCAGGCGCTCGGAAATGCCCACCTGCTGGCGGGTCATTTCACTCGACTTCGTTCGATAATAATATTTCTGGCTTAATTTTGTTTTGAATATAAACCAATTAAATTAGTAATACCGACCACATGACCTTCCATGGCATGTTCCAGATCAGCTTTTTTTGCTTTTTCATCCAGGGCAAGCTCGCTATCCAAGGCGTACAATTTGAATTCATAGTGATGTGTGCCACTCGGAGGACATGGTCCACCGTAGCCGGAAACTCCAAAGCTTGTTTGTCCCTCAACTGCACCGCGTGGGATGCTATTTTCTGAAATCTGGCCAGCCGACATTGAATCAATATTAAAAAGCAGCCAATGAGTCCAACCACCTGGCACAGGTGCGTCACCGTCATGAACGATGAGAGCCAAAGATTGAGCCTCACTTGGAATGTTTGAGATTTCAAGCGGCGGGCTTATATTTTCACCCTCGCAAGTGTATCGCCTAGGAATCATTCCGTTGTTTTCAAAAGCGCTACTAGTCAAAGTCAAAGTATTTTGTTGACCGAGACGACCCTCGCTTCTGGGTTTACCTTTCGGCGACATTCCCATACTTCTTAAAATAAAAAATAATATCACTCGCATTTTACTGAAATTAAAAAATGGAAACGTAGTTTTTAGAGATGTATTTTTCATAACAAATAATACCCCCTAATATTAGTATTATTTCTAAAATTTAAGCATTAAAACAACTTGATCACATATGGAGTTACAAAGGCCTCAATGAGCGCCGCCAGCAGCAACAATGGCAATATAACTTTGAAATATTTTCTTAGAGCAAAAGAGAAATATATTCCAAACTCATCTTTATGCCAAATAAAGCGATAGAATCTATAGCCAAGCCAAAGACCATAACCTGCGGACAGCATTATGGCTGGTATTTCCAAAATTCCATGAGGAATAATTCCAACAATAATTCTCGAAATGCCCAATCCCTTAATTTGAGAAATTCCCAAAACAATCCCAATCAATTCCCCATTCAAAAAAATAAACAGGAGCGGAATTATTCCAAAAAACATGCCGAGCACCAAAACAAAAAATCCCTTGATTGCATTATTAAGGAAAATGAATAAGAAAATCATAAAAATATTCATATTTCTTATCCGAGCAAATCCTGATAATACTTGTTCCAATATTCTCTCGACACTTTTAGTATCTCGCAGCGCAAGCTGATAACCGAATATTATGCAAAGCAAAAATACAATACATACTATAAGAATGCATATATTTATATGTCTTTTATTTTTAACTAATTCATCCATAAAATTCAAATGACTCCTTCCTGTTTGAGGAGTTTTATCTTTTGAAATTTTCCCTTATTAAATCCTCCGATTTGTCCGTCGCTGCGAATAACTCTGTGACACGGAACATCGCCGTTGCAATTCTTATTCAAGGCATTTCCGACTGCCCTGTAAGAATTGGGCTTTCCGATTAAGATTGCAACTTCTTTATAGGTTAACGTTTTTCCTCTTGGAATTTTGCGCACCTCGGAAAAAACCTTCGCCGGAAATGACGACGGCGTGCGATAAGCGGGCAAACCTCTTTTTCTTCTTGTCGCCGAAGATTGACCCTTTTTAGAATAATCCCTCATAATAAGATTAATTAGTCCCTTCATCTCTAATACGACATTACTGAGGAAAATATTCGAAACAATAACTATCAAATACATTCATCAAAACATTTTTAATTTCTCTTGTCGATATTAAAAATATATCGTATAATTTATACATAAAATAAAAATCAAAATAAATACAGCGACTCGAATAACTCGAATCAACAACCGAACGACACGAATGGAATTTCTATTCGCAGATTCGCATGTAATTCGTAGATTCGAATCGGTTTTACAAAAATGACATATAACCAACATACAGAAGGAGAGCTTAGTGAAAATGAAAAAGCTCATAAAATTGAAATGCTGCGGCAAATGATGCTCAATGCGGAAAAAACCATGCAGAGTGCCAAGGCTATGCTGCTTCAATTGGAAGGCAAGAAAAAAACAGGGCGCAAAAGAAAAATTGATGAAGATGCCGAAGGAAATGTTGTCGAAGGAACATTCGACGGCCAAATCATGATAGGAACTGACGGAAAGCAATATCCCGTACCGGCAAACTATGCTTCAAAATCAAAACTCGTCGAGGGAGATATGCTCAAACTCACAATCACCTTCGATGGATCTTTTGTATACAAACAAATCGGGCCCGCAGATAGAAAAAGTGTTATCGGAATTGTCAGTCAAGATGACAAAGGAAATTATGTTATTTTTTCAGAAGGAAAACCATATAAAGTTCTCTTGGCTTCAATCACCTATTTCAAAGCTGAGCCAGGCGATGAGGTTGTCATTATGCTTCCGCGCAATGTCGAATCAACCTGGGCTGCCATTGAGAATGTCATCTCAAAAGGACATGAAGTAGCAATGTCATTTGCAGCGCCAGTTGCGACTTCAATACCAGCTTCAATGCCAAAGCAACCAACAGCTACCACATCTTCAACTCCATATTCATCAAATAGCAAGCTTCCAGCTGATGGAAAATTCAATTTCCTAAAGGATGATTTTGAAGATTATTCTGCTCCCACAGAAACCCCATCCGCACCATTAGTAAAAGATGACTTTGAAGATGAATGGACTTCAGATATTGCTGAACTTGAAAAAGAAATTAGAAAACAACAAATATAGTCATTAAAATTATAAACAAAACACATGAGCGAAACACAAACCATGGAAAAGCCAGCGTTTGGGGCAAGGACACTTTTTGAACAATTCGCCAAATTCTTCCTAGTTGGAATCATGAACACAGGAGTTGATCTTATTATCCTAAACATCTTAATAGCTATATCGGGAATAGCCATAGGCGTCGGTTATTCCGCACAGAAAGCACTCTCATTTCTTGCAGCAGTAACATTCAGTTATTTCATCAACAAGCACTGGACATTTCAAGACAAATCAAAAGAAGGAGAAAGTAAAAAAATGTCACAATTTTTTGCAGTCAGTTTTGTCGGGATGCTTATAAATGTTTCTGTCGCTTCAGTTGTTGTAAATTTCTTGCAAACACCAATCAACAACATTTTAAACCTGCCGATGCTAACTCCTACACTTTGGGCAACATTCGGAGCACTTTGTGGAACCGCAATCGGACTTTTCTGGAATTTCATCGGATACAAACTTTGGGTCTTCAAAAAGTAGATGTTAAGATATATTTAATTCTAAATAAACAAATTACTGGTATTTTTCTCTCGACAACAGTCGAGTTTATTAGAAATTAAAAATTAGAAATTAGAAATTTCAAAAATATGTCATTATCCCTCTATCGAAAATATCGTCCAGTCACCTTTGCTGATGTTATCGGACAAACACATATAGTTCAGACTCTTTCCAATGCCATCATTCATGGAAGAGTTGGACATGCTTATCTTTTCACTGGACCGAGAGGAACAGGAAAAACCACCATGGCTCGCATCTTTGCGCGCAGCGTGAACTGTCAGAATCCTGATGGAGCCAAGCCATGCCTTCAATGCGACGTTTGCAAAAACATCACTGATGGACGTTCGTTGGACATTTTTGAAATTGATGCTGCTAGCAATACTGGCGTGGATAATATCAATGCCCTACTGAAAACTCTCGAAGAGCCGCCTGCTCATGTCATCTTCATTTTGGCTACCACTGAAATTCACAAAGTTCCAGAAACCATCATTTCCCGTTGCCAACGCTATGATTTCACCAGACTTTCATTGGAGCACATCATTGAAAAACTTTCTGTCATTGCAGCCAGCGAAAAAGTTGAAATAGAAAAAAATGCTTTGGAGATGATTGCGATTGCTGCTGAAGGAGGCATGCGAGATGCAGAGTCCTTGCTTAGCCAAGTCATGGCACTTGAAGACAAGAAAATAACTTCCAAAGAAGTTGAAGAAATTTTAGGAACAACCCAAAGGCAATCACTGGAAGCTATGGTTGGGTATCTGCTCAACAAAAACACGACAGGTGCTATCACCCTTATCAATGAACTTTCCCAGGACGGATATGACTTGGATGTTTTCAATAAATCTTTTTTGAACTATCTAAGACAAGTGATGCTAGTAAGTGTCGATGCTAAACTTGCCAAACTTTTTTCCTATGAACTCACCAAGGAACAATCACAAATAATTGTCGACCAAGCCAAAGGTCACAACGCCAAAGAACTTTTATTCGTCATCCAATGCTTCAGCGAAATTCAAGGCAAAATAAAATCAGCTTTCATTCCCCAGCTTCCTTTGGAAATGGCTATTATTAAATCTGTTCAAGGTCCGCAAGTTCAAGTTGCTGCAACTACTCCAGTTGCAAATACTGCTGCGCCAACTCTACAAGTTAGGCCTGAGCCAGTTTATCAGCCAGCGCCAGTTCAAGCGCAACCCGTTCCTCAATCAGCCACTCCAACTCCGAACATTATTCAGACCATCGCCATGGACGTTAATAATGCTCCAAATGTCGCACCTTCTCCGATTTCAGAAGCTAATCCTTTCCAAGCTCCCGTAGAGCAAAAAACTGCCCCTGTTTCCCCTGCTACCGCCAAAAGCAATGAAGAGGCGCCCTTTCCGCAGGCCATCCCTGAAGCTCCACAAGCCCCTCAGATAGCTGAACCGCAACTCATCAAAAATGAGGCTCAAATTGCCGATAGCGATTTCACCCTTAATGATGTGAAGAAAAATTGGAATCAATTTGTCAGCGAAGCCAAGGTAATAAATCATAGTTTGGCAGCGGTTTTGCAAAGCTGCCAACCAGTCAGCGCCGAAGCTGGAATCATCACCGTTGCCACCAAATTCGCCTTCCATAAAGACAAATTAAACGAATATGGCAACAAATTGACATTGGAAGAACTTTTTGCTAAAATTTTAGGGTTGCGATTGTTTATAAAGGTAGTCACAGCTGACGAAGCCGGCATCACTATCGCTTCCAGCCTGACTCACCTAAACCCTTCAGCCAGCACTGAAGCAGCTCCCAGTGAAACGAGCTCATTATTGAACGACGCAGTAAGTATCATGGGAGGAAACATTGTGCAATAAAAAAGAATCATGAATATGGAATCACGAATCATGCATCTTGAATTTATTCATAATTCTTGATTCAACATTCATAATTCATGAATTATTGGGGATTAGCCAAGCGGTAAGGCACATGGTTTTGATCCATGCATGCGGGGGTTCGAATCCCTCATCCCCAACATACAAAAGAAAACAGGAACACTCAAAAAGTGTTCCTGTTTTCTTTTGTATTGGAAATGTGGAGGGATTCGAACCGGCAGAAGCTAAGCAAGTTGACATTCAGCAGAATGGCAACGCAGCGTGCGTAGATGGATGCGACCATAGGAGCATTCAGCTCTGCCGCGGACAAGGAGTGAGCTTGCGGCGGCAAGCGAGCGACGCGTAAATCCCTCACTCGTATTGCGGGCTGTGAGGGATTCGAACCGGTGGCAGTGAAACGAACCAACTTTCAACAGAAAGACAGTCTCGTTACCCGGACACCCTTGGCTTTTCCGGTTATTGTGCTACTATGCTTGATAGCATTATCAAAGGTCATTAAAAACTTTTCCAGGAGCAAGCATGAGTAAGAAAGCTGCTATTGTCTTGTTTGCAATAGGCCTGACAGGTGCGATTCTCTATGAGCCTGTAAATTATTGGATGTTTAACGGAAATTCCAAATGGTTTACATTAGGAATTTCAATATTTTTTATCCTCTGCTTCTTGCCAACTCTCTTTCGCGAAAAAGAGAAGCCAAGAAAAACAGGTAAATGCAAACTTCACATTGATGATCCGGATTTTTTCTGTCCTGAGTGCAAAAACGGGATCAAGGAAAATCAGCAATCACCGAAGAAAAGCAGGGCCGTGCGATATCATCGCTCCCCACGTCGTCTTCCCTAGCCCAGATTCTTGGGCTTTTTTTCTTATCAAAATTTTTCCTTAAGTATGCTATGATTAGTAAAGGAAATTTTTAACATTTATGCTTAGGTAAAAATGTTAAAACGAAAGTGCATAAAAATTTGAAATTATCCATCCTGCCAATGAAATACAAACTCTACACAACTTCCATCAAAGCTTGGGACGCAATGATTGAAAGCATTGAGCAAGCAAAAAAATCCATATACATTGAAATGTATATTTTTCTTGATGACACAAAAAAAAGCCACGACTTTATCGGCAAACTGAAACAGAAGGCACGCAGCGGTGTTCGCGTTATTATTGTGGCTGACGCTTTTGGCAGCAAGGTTCTCAAAAATGAAATTGCAAAAAACATAGAAAAATCAGGCGTAGAATTTTTATTCTTCAGTAATTGGCTAAGACACATTCACAGAAAAGTTTTAATCGTGGATGAGAAAATCGCCTTTATCGGTGGAGTTAATATTGGAAAAAAGTTTACTCATTGGAATGACCTGCAGATCAAACTGCGTGGACGGACGGTAAAAAGAATTTTGCGCTCGTTTGCATACACCTATGAAATGGCTGGCGGAAAAGACAAAAAAATCATCGCTTACCGCGAGAAAAAGTTCAGTACCAAATTGAAATTTTGGCTCATTGAACACTTGCCGAATAAAAATATATATACATTGAAAAGTCACTATGTGGAAAAAATAACCCGAGCTGAGAAATCAATTCAGATAGCAACTCCCTATTTCACTCCCCCGCGTTGGCTCATTTCCTTGCTGGATGACGCGATTCGCCGCAATGTGAAAGTTGAAATTCTCATCCCAAGAAAAGTTGATTGGAAAATCATGAATCTTTTGAATTATCGCTACATGCGAAATCTTTATCCATTGGGAATCACTTTTTATTTGGGTAACAAGATGAACCACGCTAAATTAATGATTATCGATGGCAAGGAAGGGTTAATCGGTTCACAAAATATTGATTTGCTCTCATTCCAGCTAAATTCAGAAATGGGTGTTTTCTTCAAGGAAAAGAAGCTCCTCAATGAACTTTCCACGATTGTTGAGCAATGGAAGCGCCATTCCATGAAATACAAACCACAACATTACAAAATGAAATCACTTGATTACATAGTCTTAGCTCTATTGAAGATATTGCATCCAATTTTATAAATACAATTGCTATTGACTTATTTTAAATAATGTAGTAGAATTCAATTTGCTCTTTTTTAGAATAATTTCGCAACACCTATTTTTATCTTCTCAAAATACGCAACTAAAATTGGAGGAAAAAATGCCCACGATTGATTTTACGATTATCTTACCAGGAAAGCTAGCATCATTTTCAGGCGAAATTTTCGACCAAACAGGATTTGCCACTAAAAAAATTAGCGGTGAACAGGCCACGATGTTCAATGTTTTCATGGATGAAGAAGTTCTGAAATTCGAATGTGATGGCGTTAAATGCGAAATCAATCATTCTTCCCAGATGGGTAGAATACTTCGTGGATTTTGCCACGAAAATGAAGGCAGGTTAGGCTCGATTACCTGCATAATCAGTTGAAAATCTTCTAGCAGCAAACCTTCAGGGGAACAGTTGATGACTGTTCCTTTTTTTATTACGAAAAACCGTGTGTTTAACTAGCTTTAAAGTAAATTAAATGCTATACTATCGATTAATAGGCTCGAAAAATATTTCTAAAAAATAAAATCCGTATATGCCAAAAATTCAAATTACAGCTAAAGGAATCCGCGCGGCTCTCAAGAAATATGTGCCCTATCAATCTCTTTGCGAATACATTTGGAATGGTTTTGATGCGCAAGCTTCAGAAATACAAATCAATTACAATTCTGACGAACTTGGGAATATTGAATCAATCACAATCAGTGATAATGGCTATGGAATCCCCCATTTGAAGCTGCAAGAAAAATTTGAACCACTTTTTGAATCAAAAAAAGCTCTCGAAAATAAACTGAAGAAAAATCAATCAGCCATCCACGGAAAAAATGGAATTGGAAGACTGACATTTTTCACTTTCGCGCGCAATGCATCCTGGAAAACAACATATGACGAAAATGGTGAAAATTTTACCTATGAAATTTATGCCAACGCTGAAAATATAAACCTATACACCGGTGTTAATGCCACGCCAAAGAAGACTGCTGAGCAAACAGGCACGGTAGTTACCTTCAGCGGAATACATGGTCTCGTAAAATCGCAAATGGAAGAAAAACTGAATGAATTTCTGCTAAAAGAATTTGCCTGGTTTTTGGCACTTAATTCAAACAGGGATTTCTCGATATCCGTAAGATTCTCAAACAACTTTCACTGTGCGCTACGTGCGCTGGAATCAAAGACTAAACAATGAGCCTTCGAGGTATTATTATATCAACAGTGAGCACAAAGAACGCTGGAAAGAACCGACTGTAATCAAAAACAAAGGTGAACAATTTTATCACAGTATCTTTGTGAAAAGTTTATATTTCGATGCTTTCAGTTTTCAGGCAGCAGCCGAAGAAAAACAAGAGGCGCTTATCGTCGGAACTCGCAGCGATAGCCAGTTTAGATTTTTGCGCAAAAAGTTAGCCACCATCCTGCGCATCAAGCGGCGTCCTTTTTTGAAAGTTTTTGCCGAAAAATTAATTTCAGAATATGAAGAAAAGAACATTTTGCCTGCTGTCTGCCACGAAAGTCTACGAAAGACGCTAACAACAATCTATGAAATGCAGCCGAGAATATTCACTTCGCTAAATTTAGAGCAAAAAAAGATTATGGTTGGCCTGCTTCAGATATTATTAGAAAGTAACAATAAAAATGTCCTCCCTGCTCTCTTAAGCAGCGCGATTGATTTGACGCCTGATGAACAAAGCGAACTTGAGAAATTATTTTATTAGCATAACCTAACCTCACTTTACATACTAAAGACCATATGAAAATTTCCATATGGCCGCGTTGGATACCAAACTTCGCCCCTAGCTATAAACAACGATTACAAATTAGGATTCCAAGTTGTGTTCTCACTACTGTTGATGATTCCCATTGTTTTATGCTCAAATTCCATCCTTTCATGCTCCTTAAGAACTCGCCAGATCTTATAACTTTTATTCAACCTTGGCTTGTATTCTATTAAATTATTCACATCGTTTTCTTGATATTTCAAACACAAAAGAGCTGCTGTTTCTGCAATTCCATCAAGAGTTCTCTTTATCTGCATTTCAGCTATCTTGTTATCACTTGGCATGATGAAATAACTCGAAAATGCATCAGAGAAACAAACGAAGAACATCAGCTTTTTTGTTTTTTGAGAGCTAAATTTCTCCTTGAATGTAGACAAAAGACTCTTGTGATTGAGCGCTATGTTTACCAAAATGTAGAAAACACAAAGGCAAAATAAAAAAACTAAAGCAGAAATTATATTTACTGCTTGATTATTGACGAATTGACTAATCTCCTGGTGATAGCTTGATAGATATTTAGCCAATGTTGTTGCTCCTTCTTTCGAAGCGACGACGGGTTTCCTTACCGAAACGCCTTCACGAATGTTTTCCCCGGATGGCTTGTTATTTGAGTTTTCAATGTAGCTCCTTTTGCCTGATAGCTTATCCCCACTTTCAGATTCTGGAAGTAAAAAACTTTGCCACGTGTAGATCAGGCTTACCCGATTGGGATCAATAAACTTCCCCATGCTTCTGTTTAATTTTATAAATTCTACAGGGCTAACTTTGTAGCGCTCGGCAAGTTGAACAGGACCTTCCCCTGGTTCAGGAGAGACCCATATCTGTTGCGCGTTGGCAGAATTTGAAAGAATTAAACCCAAAATAAAAAATCCGACAAGAATAGCTTTCTTCATGGTCTCTCTCCTTCTGGATGATTAATGGAACTTGCTAAATAATCGTGATTGAAATTGGGCTTTTAGAAGCTTGGAATGAACATAAAAAGCCATTCTTATTACATTGGCTTTGTTATCACAAATACTACAAGTCCAGCCTTATCCTATTTCATTTTTAATAAAAGGGTATTAATACCCCAGGGCAAGCCTACCTACCGGTACCTCTTGATGTCATCACTCGCCTGCCGGTAGGCAGGGAAATTCCCACCTGCTGGCGGATCATTTCACTCGACTTCGTTCGACAATAGACAATAAGTGAAGAATAAATTTCCGATTATGTATTAAATATAGATATAATATCTTTAAAATATATGCGGAATATGCAAATTTCAAATAAACTTCCACAATTTGAACGTTTTCCTGCTCTGTTTATCACAAGCGGAGAATATGAAGCTCATTTCTATATTGCCTTCCAGGGAAAATTGGAACTCAAGAAGATATTAAAGATGCCACCCAGAGAAGAAGCAAAGGAAAAACAAGGCTTTACGGGACATAAAGCAGGAATGCAAGACCTGTCATCACTTTCCCACAAAGGGAAATATGCAGAGGACCTCAAGATGAAATTTGCCCGCAATGTTCATGCTATCGTGCATGATATCTTGGCAGACAGCAACATGGAAGAAATATACGTCTTTGCTCCGAAGTTTGTGATGGTGAGGATTTTAGCTGGGCTCGATAAAAATGAACAAAAAAAGGTTCGGATGCAATTTTACAATGAATATACCAAAAATAACCCAATTGAACTTATCAAAATATTTCAAAAAGAAATTGATAAGATCCAAAAAGAAATTATTCAAAGTCCCGTGCAAAGACCACTAATTACATGAAACAAAAAACCCGACACATGGTCGGGTTTTTTGAATAATTTAGCTAATGCTAATTTATTATCAAGCGAAACGAGCGAAAAGAAAATGAATTTTCTTTTCCGAGCGAGCGCAGATACCAAAAGGTTTAATACCTCGCGGCTTGCCGCGTGAGCCCATTGGGTCCAGGGCCTGCCCTGGGTATTAATACCCTTTTATTGATGATAATAAGATGGCGAATGCCAGATTATTTCAATACTACAGTTGCACCAGCTTCTTCAAGTTTCTTTTTAACTTCTTCAGCTTGAGCCTTAGCAATCTTTTCTTTGATTACTTTTGGAGCTGCATCAACCAAGTCTTTTGCTTCTTTAAGTCCAAGACCAGTGATTTCGCGAACAGCTTTAATAACATTGATTTTCTGTGCTCCAGCTGAAGTCAATTCAACATCGAACTCAGATTTTTCTTCAGCAGCTTCTGCAGCAGCAGGAGCAGCGCCCATCATCATCGGAGCAGCAGCGCTAACACCAAATTTTTCCTCAAGAACCTTCACTAGCTCTGAAAGATCCAACACGCTCATCTTTTCAATTTCTGCAACAAGTTTTTCGAACTTTGCAGGAACAACTACATCCTTTTTTTCTTCAGTCATATTTTTAGCTTAGTAGGAGTTAGGAATTAGCTTTTAGGAAAATTCCGTTCCCAGATTAAATTAATATAATTACGCTTACCAAACAGGCTACAAGCTAAGAACTACTTCCTAACTCCTAATTCCTGTTTATGCTTTTTGCTCTTTAACGGCATTCAATACTTGAACTAGACCACGCAAGTTTCCAGCCAAAACATTGACGAATCCTGAGATAGGCGCATTGAGGGTTCCAACAAGTTGTCCCAAAAGTTGCTCTTTCGAAGGAACTTTAGCCAAAGCTTTAACTTCCGCAGCAGTCATAACTTGATTTCCAAGTGTTCCGCCCAACATCTTCACGTTTGGATTTGTTTTTGCAAAAATATCAATAATTTTAGCAGCTGAAACTTCATCTGCATTTGAGAGTGAAATTGCAACTTGACCTTCCATTGATTTGATATTTGCGCCCTCAATTCCTGCGCCTTCAAGCGCGATATCAAGAAGTGTTTTTCGAACTACAATGTATTCAGCGCCAGCTGCTCTTAAAGATTTTTTAAGTTCAGTTGATTCCTTTACTTGAAGTCCTTTATAATCAACGAAAACTGTTGATTTTGCACCTTTGATTTTTTCTGATAGCTCTTTTACAAGCTCAATTTTTTGATTCTTTGTTAACATTCGCTTTTTCAAACTAATTACAAATTTATTACTAATTTACGAATGTACGAATTTGTATATTTGTAAATTTGTAAAGATTTGTAGTTCGTTTGCAAATAAAAAAATCTGCGTTTCCGCAGATCGACCTTTGAAATCACGAAAGCATCTTTACAAATGATTTCGTAATTCCTCGATAGGTTTTATGCCGAAGCTACCTATTGTCTGCGGAATTTTACCACGTGGTCGCCAAAGCGACTTTACGTGGCTATCTCTATTAAAATTTCCCAATATTCTCTTTAATTACTCAGCTTTTACTTCAGCTGGAACTTCTTCAGCTTTAACTTCTTCAACTACTGGCTCTGCCTCGGCAACGACGGGAGCTGCAGGTTTTTCCATCTTTACTGCGCGTTTCTTCCCCTCAACAATACCTTCTCTTACAAAAAGATTGTAAGCACTGTCAGAAACTTGTGCTCCCTTAGCAATCCATTCTTTGATTTTATCAGCCTTTAGAACTGCAACCTTCTGATGTGGGTCATAGCTTCCAAGCACAGCAACGTGTCTACCTGTAGGAGCAGCTGTGTGTTGTTGCAATACCACCCTGAATTGAGCTCTGTTTTTTCGTCCAACTCTTGAAAATCGAATAGTCAACATAATGTCCTTTCCTTAATAAATATGAATTAAAAGGCATCAATATACCCTTTTTTAGCTTTATCTGAGCTAATTTTTAGTACCTATCCATTATACCTATTAAAAGAATATTGTCAAGCAAATGCCCTAAGATAGCCAAGTATGGGGAAATTTAAGAATATAATTTTCGAATTTTCTTGCAAATTGGCTTATCATTGCCCACAAAGTCAATTTTATCAAATTCTCGAGGAAAAACCCATCTGAGCTCGTCGTGCTCCTTAAGTTCGATTTTTCCTGTAAAAAAATCTATCTTGTATGCCAAACATTTGATTGTTCCAGTGCTGTATCTGTGAACATGTTCGTCAAAAATTTCGCCAACGTTTGCATTTATATCTAATTCTTCATTGAGCTCGCGTGCCAATGCGCCTTTAGGTGATTCATCGCCATCCACCTTTCCACCCGGAAATTCCCATTTCCCACCAACAATACCGCCAACTTTCCGCTTAGCAATAAGATATTTTCCATTTCGGCTTATGATGGCAGCGGTGGCAATTTTCATACGTTTCATATACCAATTAACTTTCCTTTATTGATATATAATACATAGGTGTAAATATAAAATTACAAATCAGACATCTTTTAAAAAAACTAAGACGCCGACCATCAGACAGCGTCTCGAAAAAAGCACTTAGCCTAAGGCTAAGTGCTTTCCCTATCTTTTCCTAGGAAAAGATTTACAGCACTGCTTCTTTAGCAGCTTTTGCAAGACGGAATTTTACAACAGTCTTTGCAGCAATTTTGATTTTTTCTCCAGTTGCTGGGTTTACTCCTGCGCGTGCTTTTCGTTTTGCTTTAACCATTTTACCAAATCCAGGAACTACAAACTCTCCATTCTTTTTTACTTCCTTGTATGCGATTGCAACAAGTTCATCGAAAAATCCATTAACTTCTTTTTTTGCTAGGCCTGTTTTTTCAGACAGAGCTGTCACTAGTTGTGACTTTGTCATTTTTGCCATGTTGTTTTTTTATTTTCAATCCACCGAAAGGTGAAAGAGAAAACAAATTATTTATTATTTATTATTTATTTCTGCGCGTGGCCCGCGCATGAATTTATTATACACCATTATTAAAAGGTTTGCTAGCAATAAAGCGCTAAGTTTCAATAGTCATGGGCACACTGGAAGATGCAACTTTCTTACTTTGCGATTAACTTGCATTTTTACCTGTTTTTCCTAGCAAATTTAAATATTTTTTAAGATTAGTCCTTGTATTTAAAAGCCAATTTACCAGCAAATATCCAAATTAAAAATAAAAGCGCGGAAGTTATTAACACCCCAACGCTTTCATTATTCCACAATGACTTCAAAATGAAATCTCTCAACGACTGCTCGAACATGCTTTTCTTTGCTGATATTATACAGCACAAGAAAATAAACTTGCCTTCCCGCATTTTCCAAATCAGAATTTTTCGCGACTTTCATTGGCGACACCTTGAAAATCGCAACACTATCTACAATTTGTTCAAGAGTGGCCCGGCAGAGATTGTCCCGTATCAGTGCAGTCGGAGCTATGCATAAAATACATTTCCTAATCTTTTTGCTTTTATGCTTTTTATACATAAAGCCTCCTTGTTTTCATTTTGATTTAGTTGAAAGAACTACAAAAAATTGCGCACTTTATAGTACGCAATTTTATAGATATTCTTCAAAGTGTCCGGGCTCATTATGGCTCATATGCAATATATGATTTCAGCCAATTAAAGTTAATGGCACAGATATCGTTTTTTGCTATCCTGTTTCCTTTTTCGAGCACGCTTTTGGATAAAATACTCACTATCCAAAAGCTCAAGGGCTGCTGTCGCAGCTATTGGCCGAAAATGAAAACAGGATAGCAAAAAAGTTTTCAAAGCCGCATGCCTGTATAAATTTAGAACCATGTATTGCGTATGATCCCTTTGTTATTTAGCAACAATTTTTCCATTCTCTCCGATTTGATCCAATCTTACTGAAAGAAGTTTTGAGATTCCATCTTCGCCCATTGTTACTCCATACAAAAGTGCCGCTTGTCTCATAGTCTCACGATTATGAGTAATAGCAATAAACTGAGTCGTTCCTGACAGTTCCTGCAAAATCTTGCTGAATCTTCGCGAATTTGCTTCATCCAAAGCCGCCTCAACTTCATCAAGAATTGCGAATGGTGGCGGATTGTGTGAGATGATCGCAAACAATAATGCCAATGAAGTCAGTGAGCGTTCTCCGCCAGAAAGCATCGAGAGGTTCGCAATCTTTTTTCCTGGAGGACAAGCAAAGATTTCCACTCCGATTTCTTCGCGCTTTTCCGTTTCATCCTCAGTCTGCTCATCTTCTTTGTCAGATTTATTTTCATCTTCTCCTTCGGCAACATCAGTCTTATTTTTTCGTGTAGCTATTTTTATCTTGGTAAGACTCGCCGAGCCTCCTCCAAATATAATCTTGAAATACTTCGTAAATTCCTTATTGATCTGTTCAAAAGCTGTTTCAAATTCAACCTTGATGCGCTGGTCCATTTCTTTAATGATTTCCTCCAATGAAATCAAGGCATCAGCCAAATCCTTGAGTTCTTGAGTGAGAAAATCAAAACGAGCGGTGGTTTCATTGTATTCATCCACAATCATTGGATCGATACCACCAATCTGTTCCATTTGAACCTTGAGTCTCGCAATCTCTCTTTCCAATTGTTCGCGATTGAACTGCTCTGAAGCTTCTTTATTTTCTGCAAGAGCGCTCGGCTCGCATTTTAGTTCACTTCTAATATCATTGGTCAAATCTTCTTCTCGGACTTCCACCCGCGCCAATTTTATCTTAGCCTCATTATATTGATCCTTAAGAGTATTCAATTGTTCTTGAGCCGCACGCGATTCCTTTTCCAATTGAAAGAACCTCTCACGAAGATTGCGGATTCTTTGCGATTCGTCAGAAATTTCCTTGTCCACTTTTTCAAATTCAGCTTTGATTTGCGCGCTTTGAACTTGAGCATTTTTCTTTTTTGCCTCAAGCTCATCAATCCTCTTTTGAATTTCAGCTATTTCCTTTGAATTATCTTTCTTCACTGAGATTTCACCCTTGCCTGATTCTTCATATAAATCGTATAGCTGCTGCTGGATAGCTCGAGCGCATTCCTTGATATCCTGCAAATCTTCCATATTTTCAGCTTCTTCCACGCGCAAAATCATACGCTCTTGAGCCATGCGTATTTCTGAAAGCTTTTTCTGCACATATTTCAAATCAACTGGAATAATTTCCACAATTTTCTGATTGGCGATTCTTTCTTTTTCAACCACGATGCGCCCCTCAGAAATGATGAGCTCCCGTTCGATATCATTAAGCTTAAATCTTAGTTCGCTTTTCTTTTTCTCCAGAACCTGCTCATTGCCTCCGCCTTGAGCCTCTGAAGATTCCCTATTGAGTTCATCGGTCATCTTATCCACTTCCCTTTGCATGTTCATCATTCCAGCTCCAAGTGATTCTTTTTCTTGAGAAAGCTTCTCTCTTTCTCCCTGGAATTGATTCCAAAGATATGCAAAAAGTTTAGTCTGTTTTTCCTTGAGATCCTCGGCAATAATCTTTCCTTGTTGAGCTTTTTCAGCCTGACGCTTAAGCATTTTGAGATGAGGTTCGATTTCACGAATGAGCCCTGAAACTCTGCTCATATTTTCACGAGTTGAATCTAACTTTTTGAGCGCTCGATCTTTTTTGATTTGATATTGCTTCACGCCAGCCGCATCTTCAAGCACGCTACGTCTATCCAACGGGGTTGCATTCAAAAGAGCATCCGACATTCCTTGATTAATCACGCAGTAACTTTCTTTCCCAACTCCAGCTCTCGCCAACAAATCTGACACATCCAAAAGACGGGATTTGCTTCCATTAATCAAATATTCTGATTCGCCTGAGCGATATAGTTTCCTGGTAATAATGACGTCTGCAAATTCAAGAGGAATTCTTTTGTCCGTATTATCAAAATGAAGAACAACTTGTGCGCTTGAAAGCCGAGCTTTTGTTCCACTACCGGCAAAAATGACATCTTCTGATTTTTTTCCACGAAGTGTTTTCATTGACTGTTCTCCTAGGGCCCACTTGATGGCATCAGAGACATTGGATTTTCCAGAGCCATTTGGCCCCACAATTGCAGTGATCCCTTTCCCTTCTGCTTCACCGCGAAAATTCCCCGCCGGAAGAAATTCCAGCGTGGTTTTATTAGCAAATGATTTGAAGCCCGATATTTCAACTTTCTTTAAATACATGGCGCAAGTTAAAAGTAAAAAGTCTATCAAGTCTATCAAGCAAAATGCAAACAAGATCCATCATCTGGACTTTATGGACTTTTTACTCTATAGACTTTACGAACTTATTTATTCTACACGACTTTTGGAATTTTGGAAAATGCATTCATTAACAAAAAAATCCTCCCGACGCGCCGTTGGCGTCGGGAGGATGTTAGTTCCGCGGGCATCTTACCTTGATGCAGTTAACACAGGTAAGAGCGTACGGGGTTCTGGAAAACTTGGCTACGGTCGCCCAATAGCCTCTGAGTGGAGTAATAGCGATTCTTAAGCGCTCTATCGTTTCGCGTCCAGTGCGCGAAGAGCAAGAAATAGCTATGTAGATCCCCACTCAGCAAATAGTGTCATACAGCAAGATCGGTTTGGTCATGACGACCTCCTTTGGTTTCTGCGCCACCGCTCACGCGAAGTGAGGGCAGCTGTCGCCGGATCCGGCGCGCTACAGGTTCTTCTCGCTCAAGGTGGCCATGTTGGCCAACTGGGTAAACCTTCCGGGGGGACCATGAACAGGCATAACATCCTCCTTAGCTTTCTCTCTTCCATGGGAAGAGGCCAAGTGTTTCCAAAATTGGAAGACACAAACAGAAAAGTATTTAATCGTCTAATTCCTAATGATTTCTTACAAAAATACCTTTCCCGTTTGCACCTTCCAAAAACCTTATATTCTCAATGTGCTATTTTACTGTTACATAACAGTATAGCAGATTGCGTTGATGTTGTCAAGGGTTGAGCTATAAAATGTCATATTTTAGCTTAAATAAAGCATTTTTACGTATTCCTGTATTCCGCACCCCATCCGCCCATTGCGAAGTATGTAGGCGAAGCGCAAGTGAAGCGCGTAAAAATTTTTGCGAGACGACCCGAGAGGCGCAGTGAAAATTTTAGCAAAGAGCGCCGCGCTTGCCCCAGTATCTTCGCTAGGGCGGGACTTTCTTTTGTTACTTTTCCTTTCCTAGAAAGAAAAGTAAATTCAACTATACGTCAATAATAAATATATAAAATAAGATTTAATTCATGAATCGTGAAAATGAGACAAATCCTGGATTCCGGAATCAAGTCCGGAATGACAAAGAAGTATTAAAAGAAAAAGGCTACGAAGAGAAATCTCTAGGTAGCGCTTTTATGTGGGTTTGGAAAATTATTGAATTGGTTTTGTGTTTTGTTGAGTTTTTAGAAAAATTCAACGAGCCAAAATAATATTTTTTCAATTAGTTGTGGGCAGTGTCAGAGGAGGGTTGTTTGTTAAAATTTGCGGTTTCGCAATATCGTACAAACGCACCATCCTCTGACACTTTTAGCATACACCCTGATAGATCTTTGTCAAACAAATACGGCTCTATACTAAACAGTGTGGTGGATAACAATAGAAGTGGTAGAATTTAAGCGCTTAAACGTAAATTCACACCACTCCTATGAAAAAAGGTATCAAAGAGTTTTGTATGTGTCCACATTGCACATCTAGTACAAAAAAGGTGCACAGCTACAAATTTAGACGAATTAAGCATAGTGTGTGGCAAGAAAGAACTGTTGTGCTGAGTTTTAAGCAACGGCGTTTCTATTGTAGAAAATGCAACAGAGCATTTACTGAATATACCAAAGGCATTGATAGGAAAAATACTACAGAGAATTTTAGAAGTATCCTACTTAAAAACATGTCACGTGCAAGCTTGCGATATACCATGGACAATTCCAATGTTTCCAGCTCGACGCTCTATGGAGTACTGAATGAAAATCATCTCAAACAAGAAATTGATTGGGAATCTCAAGGAGAAAAGTTTACACTGGGAATTGATGAGCATAGTTTTAGAGGAACAAGGATGGCACTAACACTTACAAATATTACCAAGAGAAAATTGTTGAAAGTTTGCGAGGATGATCGCATTGAAACTGTTGAAAGATTTCTCGCTAGCACTGATAAACAAAGGATCAATGAGGTATGTATTGATATGAAGCGAGGATTTTTACTGGCAGTGCAACGAGAGCTTCCAAACGCAATTATCACTGTTGATAAATTTCATGTAATTGCCTATGCCAACAAAATGGTGGATGAAGTGCGAAAGGTTATCATCGGCAAGGACTTTAAAGCACGGCGTGCACTATTCAAAGGAAAAGAAAGGCTGCATGAAAAAGAAAAGCTAAAACTGGAATTCATTTTTAAAAAGTATGAAAAGTTTCCTGCTCTGTATGAGGCATATTTTGTTAAGGAAAAACTTAGAGATTTCTACAAATCAGAAAGCATGCAAGAAGCGAAGAGAAAAATGAAGTGGCTAATCATTTTTTGTGAAAATTCAAACTCAAAATATATTACTGATTTTGGAGGGACATTGAAACGATGGAAGGAGCATATTTTAAATCACTTCGTACAAGGATCAACAAGCGCATTTACTGAGGGAGTACACACTAAAATTAAGATGATAAAAAGAATGTCCTTTGGTTTTAGGAACATTCAAAACTACATAGCTAAAATATCGCTGGCATTTCTTCCATTTCTGCTAATTAACCACCACACGTTTTGACAAAGAGCC
>Ga0076077_119_pt1 | contig 16894 bp, 14 predicted proteins | sample RifGroC1_FD_68119 | JGI IMG/M metagenome (GOLD analysis project Ga0076077, IMG submission 68119) | Parcubacteria bacterium GW2011_GWC1_38_22
CGCTGCTATACTGGTAACTTTGTTTTTAATGTTGGCGCTGCGCGGCATCAAGATAGCTAAAAATGCACCAGATATGTTTGGACGCTTAATGGCAACAGGCATAACTGTGTGGATAATTATGCAGGCATTTATTAATATAGGCGCTAATATAGCGCTGATCCCACTTACGGGAATTCCTTTGCCGTTTATCAGCTATGGCGGAACCTCTCTCGTATTTTTATTATCTTCAATTGGAATACTTTTAAATATTTCAAAGCAATCGAATTTGGAGAACTAGTAATAATTTACTGGCTTTTTCAATTAATTATTGCTAAAATGTTTCTATAATGAAGAATTATGAATCATGAAGCATGAATCAAGTGGGATTCATGATTTCAACACATAATTCATGATTCATAATTCTTAATTCCGAATTTTTCTTATGCGAATCGTATTAACAGGTGGAGGAACAGGAGGACATTTGACTCCATTGGTGGCTATAGCTGACAAATTGAAATCGAAACTTGGCAGCGATGTTCTGGCTCAGGCGCAGAAATGGAGAAAAAGATTATGAATGAGGAAGGTATTTCTGCTAAGTTTGTCATGAGTGGAAAAATGAGACGCTATTTTTCTTTTCAAAACTTTACTGATTTCTTTAAGATTCCAATTGGATTTATTCAATCACTTTGGATATTGCTTCGCTTTATGCCGGATGTAGTTTTTTCCAAAGGAGGATATGTGGCTGTTCCAATTGTGATGGCTGCTTGGGTATATCGCATTCCTGTTATGATGCACGAATCGGATAGTGCTCCTGGAACAGCAAATCAATTCTTGGCAAAATTTGCTGATCGCATCGCGGTTGCATATCCTTCCGCTGAAGAATATTTTCCTCAGGAAAAAACTGCGCTTGTTGGAAATCCTATCAGGCATCAGGTTTTGGAAGGTGATTCTTTGATACTTAGAAAAGAATTGAGCTTCACTGAATCACGAAAAACTATTTTAATTCTCGGTGGCTCACAAGGTTCACAAATTATCAATGATGCAATCGTGAAAATTTTGCCACAGCTTCTTGCTCATTTTCAGATCATTCATCAGACGGGTGAAGATAATTATAATGACGTTGTTAAGGAAGCAGCTTTCTTGGGAATAAAGGCTGGGCATGGGGGATATTACCCAACTGGATTTATGAGCGCAAATAAATTGCGTGATGCTTTTGCATTGAGCGACTTGGTGATAAGTAGAGCTGGCGCAACCTTTATTACCGAAATTGCCGCGAATTCGAAACCTGCAATTTTGATTCCAATTTCGCAAAGTGCAAATGATCATCAAAGGATGAATGCCTATGCGCTTGCTCATATTGGGGCGGCATTAGTTTTGGAAGAGACAAATCTTGGAGAACATATCCTGATTGAAAAAATAGAAAAAATATTATCTGATGATCAGTTACGTCAGATAATGATTGAAAAGATAAAAACATTTTATCATCCAAACGCAGCCGAAGTGATTGCTAATAGTATTATTGAAATTGCGAAAAGATAAGTACCTGAATTTGCACCCGATAATGAAATTTGGGTCAGATGATTAAATATTTTCCAAAATAATTAAAAATTATTTGAGCATCAGTTCATTTAGTTTTTACTACCTGGTATGGATATCAAAGATTTGAAAAAAATTTATTGCATCGGAATTAAGGGCGCTGGCATGACTGCTGTTGCTGAAATTTTGCAAAGTCGCGGTATTGCTGTTAGCGGTTCTGATACGAAAGAAGTTTTTTATACTGATGAAATTCTTAAGCGGCTGAATATTCCAGTTAAAGAAGAATTTACGGAAAGTAATATTCCAGACGATTGCGATTTAATTGTTTATTCAACGGCTTACAATGAAGATAATAATGTTGAAATGAAAACAGCTAAAGCGTCTGGTGTGCAAATGATGAGCTATCCAGAAATGCTCGGAGCTTTATTTCAAGAAAAACTTGGGATAGCAGTTTGCGGAACACATGGAAAAACAACGACAACTGCAATGTTGGCAGAAGCTTTTTCTTTTGCTGGCAAAAATCCCAGTGCTATCGTTGGTTCGCAGGTCATTGCTTGGCAGGGAAGCGCATTGGCAGGGGATGGTGAATATTTTATTGCTGAATCGGATGAATATCAAAATAAATTGAGGTTTTATCAACCTTGGTCCGCAATTTTAACAAGTGTTGATTGGGATCACCCAGATTTTTTCCCAGACATGACTTCATATAAAGAGGTTTTTAAAACTTTTGTCGCAAAAATACCTAAAATTGGATATCTGGTTGTTTGGGGTGACAGCGCTGATACCATTGATGTCGCTAAGAGTGCAACATGCCAAATCTTAACTTATGGATTTGGAGAAGACAACTTGTACAGAATCATGAGTCATGAGTCAAGAATCATGGGAAATGTGGCAATGCAATCATTCGAAGTTTTCTATGATGAGAAAAGTTTAGGTGAATTTGAGACGCCACTGTCTGGCAAACATAATGTTTTGAATTCAACTGCTGTGATAGCTCTTTCGCATGCTGTTGGACTTGATTTGGAAAAAATCAAAATTGCTCTTGCTCAGGTTAAAGGAACTTCTCGACGCTTTGAAACAATCGGAAAATTTAATGATGCACTTTTGATTTTTGGCGACAAGAAAATTTGGACCGTTTTTCATCCACATACTTTTTCCCGAACCAAAGCATTGCTGCAAGATTTTGCTCAAAGTTTCGACGACACCGAGCACGTAGTCGTAATCGGGACATATGGAAGTGCGCGCGAGCAAGGCGGGCCTGCCTCGACGCAAGGCGGGCCTGCCTCGACGCAAGGCGGGGAGGCATCTTCAGAGGATTTAGTAAAACTAATAAATAAATATAACCACGGAAAAGCCGAATATATTCCAACGATTGATGAAGCGGTGGAATATTTCAAAGAAAAATCTGGGCAATATGATGTTCTAATAACTATGGGAGCTGGGGATGTTTGGAGAGTTGCTGAAAAACTGAAAAATTCAAGTAACTAGTAATCCGTAACTAGGAACAATAAATGAAAAAGATTATTGAAAAAATCAAACAATTGCAACTTCAGCAATATTCTCTTTGCATAATTTTGATTTTGGCGGCAATTATTCGTTTTACTGGACTTGTAAGAAGAGATTTATGGTATGACGAGGCTTTTACTGGTGTGGCGGTGAAAGAAGAATTCAGCAGTATGATTGCCATGATTATTAATGATGTGCATCCCCCGCTATATTATATTTTTCTCAAAGGTTTTTCTTTCTTCTTTGATTATAATGTTTTCGGAATAAGACTTTTTTCTGCAATTTTTGGTCTAGCTTCCGTTTGGGCATTGTATATTTTAGCAAAAGAGTTGTTTGATGCAAAAACCGCGCGCTATGCTGCACTAATCGCTGCAATTTCACCGCTTGCTGTCCAATATTCCCAAGAAGCTCGCATGTATGCGATGCTAGTTTTCTTCATTTTGATTGCTTCGTATTTTTTTATAAAAGGACTTAAGACTAATAAATACAAATATTTTTTTTGGTGGGGAATCTTTACAGGCCTTTCAATGTTGACACATTACATGGGAATTATTTTTTCCTCGCTTTATTATCCGGTTTTTATTATCTGGAATTTAAGCGACCAAAAAATGCTAGCAATTCAAGGTGTCAAAGAAAAATTAACTATCCTTTTTAAAAAAATAATTCCAACTAATCAAATCCTGTTTGGCTACGTGACAATCTTTCTAGTTTTTCTTCCTTGGCTCAAGATGTTCATCCATCATATTTCAATAAAAGGAAATAATTTAAGCTGGGTAAAACCTGCCAATCTTGGAGATTTTGCAGTAATGATTCAGATGTTTCTTTTCGGAACTCCATTGGGCGAATTGTCATCAGGAATGCCTCAACCAAATGAACTGAGTGGTATTGCTCATATTTCAATTCGTATGGTGATCGCTATGCTTTTGGGAATTGGAATCGTATATTTATCTCGGAGATATGCAAAAAATAAGATTGCTGCTCTCCTTATATTCTCGCTTGGTTTTATGTTTGTTATTTATTCTCTTTCTGCCACCATGGCAGATCAACAATATTTTGTAGCTCGTTATCTTCTGCCTGGTGCATTTTTCATTTTCATCTTCATTGGACTTTGGCTTTCACAGCTTAAGTGGCAAATTGTCACGGGGATTTTTGGAATTTATATTTTCTTGATTTCACTGATTGTCCCGTTGTCGAATTCCAAGGGTTATAATGAAATGATTTCACATCTGGATAAATATCGAAATTCTAATTTTTATATTCTTAATTCTTTTGATTATGTTATTGCGAAATATTACTTAGGGGACGAGAAATTGACGTTATATAATTATGATTGGCCAGGGTATAATCCTGATTTTTGGGCTGCTATCGGTAAGGATCTCAAACGTACTGAAAATTTTGACAACCTGAAGAATGACCCCAAGGCGCTTATTATTTCCAATAAGCCACTTACTAGAGACAATCAATACTTCAGTACTAAAGATTTGGTTTTAGTTGATCAGTACAAGAATATTCTGGTCTATAAATTTCAGAGATAAAATTCTGAAAAAGTTATAAAAAGGCGGCGCTCGGATTTTCCGAACGCCGCTAACGCCGCTATCGCTTTTTGAATTACTGCCTTTTGGGTTTATAGAAACCGAAGCTTGTCATGCAAGCGTAATCTGCCAGAGTAGATTTCCAGAGCGGCAGAACTGGTTTTTCCCCAAGAGAGGTTATTGATGGTTGGGTAAGGTAATTGTAAATCCAACTTTTGATTTTTTTCAGATTCACTTTTTCCTCCTTTTAAGCCTTTTTGGGGATATTTTTTCTGACACTATGTTACATTATACTCCTTTTTTAGTGAAAAGTCAAGTATAAAAAGAAGTAAGTTTGGAGTATAATTTAATCAATAAGAAATACTTTCAAATACAAAAATGAAACAAACATACAATCTAACAAAAGAGAAGGTTTTTGAGAAATTTTCTGCAAATGAAAAAGGATTAAACACTGATGAAGCGCGTGAGCGTCTTAAGAAATTCGGTCCGAATGCGGTAGCAAAAAAACAAGCTTGGAGTTGGTTTTCACTTTTACTGAATCAATTTAACGACGCCTTGGTCTGGATTTTATTAGTGGCTGGAACGCTTTCTTTTGCGTTTGGGGAATATCGCGACACTACTATTATCTTACTGATTGTGATAATAAACGCCTCAATTGGTTTTTTTCAGGAATATAAAGCAGAAAGAACTTTGGAGAATATCAGGAGACTCGCGAGTGATAAGGCTGTTGTTCTTAGAGATGGACAACGCATAGAAATTGATTCCTCGCTACTTGTCCCAGGAGACATTATCATATTGGCTTCAGGCGACAGTGTGGCGGCGGATGCGTATTTGCTGGAAAGTTATGATGTATATACGAATGAATTTATTTTTACCGGAGAATCAAAGCCTGGCAAAAAGTTTGCTGAGGTTATCACTGAAGAAGACGCGGTTTTGTCTGAAATTAATAATATGATTTTCATGGGCAGCTCACTGACGCGTGGCAGCGCGATTGCGATGGTTAGTGAAACAGGAATAAGAACTCAGTTGGGTCATATTGCTAATTTGGTAAATGATGTAAAGGAGGAAGAAACTCCATTGCAAAAGCAAATGCGCGTGCTGGGACGCGACGTCTCAATTTTGGCTGTATTTATTGGAGGCATGGTAATGATTGCTGGTTACTACTATAGCATTTCTTGGTATGAAAACTTTTTGTTTGCTTTGGCTCTTTCAGTTTCAGTTGTGCCTGAAGGGCTGCCGGCTGCCATTTCAGTTGCTCTTTCCTTAGGAATGAAAAAACTGCTAAAAAATAACGTGCTGGCAAAGAAGCTGAACGCTGTAGAAACACTGGCTTCAGTAAATATTATTTGTACTGACAAAACTGGCACAATCACGCGCAATGAGCTCATGGTGACCAATATCATAGCGGGCGAAGATGAATTTACGGTTGATGGGCAAGGTTACGCGAAAGAAGGTTCATTCTATAGTTTTGGTAGAAAAATTGATCCAAAAATTTTTCCTCAGCTGCAGATGATTTTGCAAATTGGAGTTTTATGCAACGACAGTGGGCTTAGTGATCAAAACGAGAAAGTTTCAATAAGTGGAGACCCGACAGAAGGGGCACTTCTGGTCGCGGCTCGAAAATATGAACAGGATTTGAAATTTTTTCAGAATGGTTTGGAGAAAATTGATGAAAACCCATTTTCTTCTGAGCGTATGCGCATGAGTGTGATTTATCAAACTGCTGATAAGAGCGTGGCTTCTTTTGTGAAAGGTTCTCCTGATGTGATGATTAATCTTTGCACGCATAAACGTAATGGTGAAAAAATAGTGCCCTTTACGGAAAGTGAGAAACAAAAAGTTAAAAACAGCTATGACGCAATGAGTAAGCAGGCACTTAGAGTTTTGGCTTTTGCCGAAAGAAGTTTGGATGGAATTGAAAAATCGCAATATTCCATTCAGTCGGAAAAGGATTTGGTTTGGGTGGGCATGATGGGAATGATCGATCCGCCACGCGCCGATGTGCGGGGAGCGATTGAAGAATGCATTGCTTCAGGAATAAAAGTTATTATGATTACTGGAGATTATGAAATAACTGCTGAAGCTATCGCGAGAAACGTTGGTTTGCTTCGTTATCCCAACGCGGAAATTATTAATGGAAAAATGCTTAATAAGTTAACGGATGAGCAACTGATTGCTAAGATTTCTGAAAAGGAAATTGTTTTTGCAAGAATTGAGCCTGAACAGAAATTGCGCATTGCTACTGCATTGAAAAATAGCGGCGCAGTTATCGCAATGACGGGAGATGGAGTCAATGATGCGCCTGCCTTAAAAAAGGCTGATATCGGAATAGCAATGGGAATTACAGGAACTGATGTTTCCAAAGAAGCATCTGATTTGATTTTACTTGATGATAATTTTGCTTCAATTGTAAAAGTGGTCAGGCAAGGCAGGACTATTTATCAGAATTTGAAAAAATTTGTATATTACGTTTTCACATCAAACGTCAGTGAATTTTTTACGGTTGCCATTGGACTTCTTTTGCAAATTCCAGCACCCATTGCGGCTGTGCAGATCCTGGCGATTGATCTCGGAACTGATATTTTCCCATCATTTTCGCTTAGCATGGAAAAGTCGGAGCCTGGGGTGATGAAACGCAAGCCCTTCAGTTCCAATGATAAAATTATTAATGCTGCCACTATTTGGAGATTGGTCAGGGTGGGTCTTATTATGGCTACTGGAGCAGTGATAACCTTCATACTTTCAATGAAGAGAGGTGGTTGGGACTTCGGCAATAAAATAGATACCAATAGCGTATTATATATCAGATCAACAAGTGCAACTTACGCAGTACTTGCAATGAGTCAGATGGCTAATCTGCTTGCTGCACGAAGTGAAACTCTTTCCGTTTTCACTCTAGGATTTTTCAAGAATAGGTATGCGATTGGAGCCATTGCAATTTCTACTTCAATCTTGCTATCATTCATGTATGTTCCGCTTTTGCAAAATTATCTGCGCATGATGCCAATTACCTGGAGGGATTGGGTAGCGGTCGCGATAGTGACTCTGGCAGTGTTTGTTTTTGAAGAAGGGCGCAAGGCAGAAAATCGAAAGCAATAATTTTTAAAAATATAACGATGATAAATATACAGGAAAATATTTTATTGGCACCGCTAACTTCGTTTAGAGTAGGCGGAAATGCCAAGTTTTATGTTGAGATAAAATCTTTGGATGAATTGAAAGAAGCAATTGAATATGCTAAAGAAAATAAATTAGATTTCTATGTCTTGGGTGGTGGAACAAACTTGCTTGTCAGTGATAAAGGCTTTGATGGTCTAGTTATTCGAATAAAAATGAATGAGCTCAAAGTTGATGGCGCATGCCTGGAAATTCAAGCAGGAGTTCCTCTTATTAAAGCAATTAACACAGCCGCTTCTGCTGGGCTTTCCGGACTTGAATATTTGGCAGGAATTCCAGGCACGGTCGGTGGCGCAGTCAGGGGTAACGCTGGAGCCTATAGCTGCGAAATATGCTCAGCTGTAAAGAATGTTACAGCCTATGACTGTGAAACAAACAAGGAAGTTGTTATTGAGGGAGGTTTATGCGATTTCAGTTATAGATCAAGTGTTTTTAAAAAAAATAAAAATTTGATTGTAATTTCAACCATTTTAGAATTGGCTCCGGCGAAAATGGAAGATATTCAAGAAAAAACCAAGGAAACTATTGTGAAACGTGCTAGTATGGGTCTGCACGGAGTCAAAAGTGCAGGTTCGTTTTTTATGAATCCAACGGTGGCAGATGATAAACTTAAAGAAGAATTCTCCAAGGAAAAAGGTGTGGCTGTGAGGAATGATAAATTGCCAGCTGGTTGGGTTATTGACCAAGTAGGACTGCGTGGAAAAAAAATTGGCGGGGCAGCTGTTAGTCAGTTGCATGCTAATTACATCGTAAATGACAACGGAGCTACTGCAGATGAAATTATCATGTTGGTTAGCTATGTGAAGCAGCAGGTTCGAGATCAGCTCGGCATCCAGCTTCAGGAAGAGATTAATTATGTTGGATTTTAAAAAGCTAAATTGTTAAACTGTTATTTTGCTAAATTGTTAAGGCTTGAATTTCTAGCCATATGACAATGTGACAATATAACAATATAAGGAGTATGAGCACAACGGAAAACATGAGATTTTTTTTCAAAGGTGTGGCGGTGGATGAGAAGACGCGTGACTACATCGAGAAGCGCATCAGCACATTAGATAAATTTATTGATAATATTATTAAATCAGAAGTTGAAATTGATTTGGACAAAAAAGGAAAATTTCGAGTGGAAGTGATGGCTCACACTCCCCGCAATATGTTTCGTGCTGACAACACTACTGATAGTATCGAGGCTTCGATTGATATGGTTGTTGACGAATTGCAAGAGCAAATCACCCACATGAAAGATAGACTCAGAACTCTAAAAAAAAGAGGAGCGATGTCACTTAAGAAGAAAGTTGTGCTTGACGAGAACGCTAGATTCTAAAAACACGTAACAAATCTGCGACAAAAAAAGAAGGGCAAGAGCCTTCTTTTTTTGTCGCTTGAATGAAAATTTTTTTAACTAATAAATTCATGTTATAATGTTAAAGTAAAATTGGAACTAAAACTAATATAAAAATATGAATACAGGTTTAAAAATTTTCATCGGTGTCGTTGCTTTTCTTGGATTTCTCAGTGTGATTTTTTTGGCGACCGCTAAAAATAAAAATGAAATTCCAAAGGTTAGATTGCAAAAACAATCAATCCCGGTTTCTTCGCAGCCCACAGTGGTAACTCCTGCCGTTGTTTCTAATAATGATAAGAAGACGGCAGATGTGAAAGATGGCGAGCAGGATAAAAGTATCTATATTAGATGGCAGTGGAATCAATGCAAAAATGGTTCAATCGCAATCGGAACTAAACTTCTATGGAATTTGCAAATTACTGAAGGTATTCCAGCTGGCGGAACTTACGCGAAAGGTTTTTTGGATAATGACCAATCTTTTCCTGTGCGCGTAACCCTAAAATCTGACAGTCAATTTTTGGACAAAATAAAAGCCATGCTTATTGTGGGGAAAACGGCAACTTTGCGCGGAACTTGCACGGAAGTGGCAAGTGATGGGAGTGTGATTCTGCAAGCTTTCTAATCCCTTTCAATGTTAATTCCTCGCGGCTTTCCGCGCGTATCAAGTGGATTTCCGAATGGACTTCCACTTGATATATTAGGGTTTACTCTGGGTAATCCATTTATTATGGTCATTTATTATACTCTCTTTTTTGCTTTTTGTCAAGTGTGACAACGTATTCGAGAATTCTTTACTCGCAGGGTTTTTTGATGTAAAATAAGCAAAGAACATGATATTTAAGGTGTAGTATGAATATCAACTCTATTTGCAATAGAGTTTGTTTGCATGAAAATTAATCTTGCCGCGAGGTATTATTTGAAATCTGTAATTTATTATTGGAATTTTTAAAAGTATATGGCACTATTTAGTAAAATTTTTGGCTCAAACGAACGTGAAATAAATAAGCTTCGTCCGATTGTTGAAAAAATAAATTCATTCGAGGCGGGAATGACGAAGTTGACTGATGAAGCTTTGACGGCAAAGGTTCAGGAATTTCGCGAAAGACTAAAAAAGGATGAAACTTTGGATGATATCATGCCAGAGGCTTTTGCCGTTGTTCGTGAAACAGCCAAACGTGTTATTGGTGAACGTCACTATGACGTTCAAATGCTGGGTGGAATCGCACTTCACAAAGGTACAATCACAGAAATGAAAACTGGAGAAGGAAAGACTTTGACTTCAACTTTGCCAATCTATCTTAATGCAATTGAAGGTAAGGGCGTGCATGTTGTGACTGTGAATGATTATCTAGCCAAGCGCGATTGTAATTGGATGGGAAGTGTTTATCAAGCACTTGGTCTTTCAACTGCTTGCATAATGCACGACGCCTCATATCTGTATGAATCAAAAGTTATCGATGCTGATGAGGTCAGTGTTGAGGTGGAAAATTTGAAAGAAATTTCTCGCCGCGAGGCTTATGCTGCCGATATCACTTATGGAACAAATAATGAATTCGGCTTTGATTATTTGCGAGACAACATGGTGCAAAGCGCACAGCAGATGTCACAAAGGCAGCTTAATTATGCAATTGTGGATGAAGTTGATTCTATTTTAATAGATGAAGCTCGAACTCCGCTTATTATTTCCGCACCAGACACTGAATCAACAAAACTTTATCAGCGTTTTGCTCAAATAGTTCCACGTCTCAAGGAAACTGATGATTATGAAATTGATGAAAAAATGAAGGCAGTGACTTTGACTGAAAGTGGCATTTCAAAAGTGGAAGCTCAATTAGGTGTTGGAAATATCTATGAACTTGGAAAAATAAATTACGTTCATCATCTCGAGCAATCCTTGAAAGCAGAAACTTTGTTCAAATTGGATCGAGATTATGTTGTTAAAGATGGCCAAGTGATTATAGTGGACGATTTTACTGGACGTTTAATGGAAGGAAGACGATATAGCGACGGCTTGCATCAAGCTATAGAGGCTAAAGAAAATGTTGAAGTGCAAAAAGAATCTCGAACCTTGGCAACTATCACTTTCCAAAACTATTTCAGAATGTACAATAAATTGGCTGGTATGACTGGAACAGCGAGCACTAGCGCTGAAGAATTTGCAAAGGTATATAAGTTAGATGTGCTGGAAATTCCAACTAATAAGAAACAAATCCGAAAAGATTTGCCAGATATTGTTTATAAAACTGAAAAAGGAAAATTTGATGCCATTGTGCAAACAATCAAAGAAAATCATGAAAATGGGCAACCGTTCTTGGTTGGAACTGTTGCGATTGAAAAATCTGAATATTTGAGCGCTCTGCTTGAAAGAGAAGGAATTAAGCATGAAGTTCTTAATGCTAAGCATCATGAAAAAGAAGCTTCTATTATTGCTGGAGCTGGACAAAAAGGTGCGGTGACTATTGCTACTAATATGGCTGGTCGCGGAACAGACATTAAACTCGGCGCGGGAGTACGTGAAGTTGGCGGACTTTATATTATTGGAACTGAGCGCCATGAAGCGCGGCGCATTGATAATCAGCTTCGAGGACGCGCAGGTCGCCAAGGAGACCCTGGTGTGACGCAATTTTTTGTTTCGCTGGAAGATGAACTCATGCGCAGGTTCGGCGGAGACCGTTTGAAAAATATGATGGACACCTTGGGCTTGCCTGAAGACCAACCGATTCAAAATGCTATCATTTCTCGAACCATTGAAAGCGCTCAATCAAAAATCGAAGGCTATAATTTCGATATTAGAAAGCATGTTTTGGATTATGATGACGTGATGAATAAACAGCGTGAAGTCGTGTACAAAAAACGCAAAGAAGTTTTGGCGGCTGGTGATATGAAAAATGAAATCTTGCATTATGTGGAAGAAGAAATAGAGCGCAATGTTTCTGTCCATTGTGTGGGCGAGGATTATGAATGGGACATTCCAGCTATTACTAATGAACTTCAAAACATTTTCAATTTTACAGATTCTGATGAGAAAAAATTGGAACAAATTCGAGATGATAAATCGAAAAATACGGCAGAGAAGATTTCTTTGATGCTGGAATATGCCATGGGAAAAGCTAAGGAGGCATATATTCAAAAAGAACAAGAAATCGGGTCGCAGCAGTTAAGACAAATTGAAAAAGCAATTGTGCTTCAAACTATCGATACGCTTTGGATGAATCATTTGGATGAAATTGATTATTTGCGCCAAGGCATTGGTCTTCGTGGTTATGGACAACGTGATCCGCTTATTGAATATAAGCGCGAAGCTTTCCATTTGTTTTCTCATCTGATGGAAAATATGCGTTCAACTACAGTGCGAACAATTTTCAAAATCTCTATGGTTTCTGCTGAGCCATCTCGCCAAGTTGAATCTCAACCTAAAAATATCCAATATCAAGGCGCCGAAGAAAATCAAACTCAATTTGGAGCAGTAAAAGCCGAAGAAAATGGACAAGCTCCTGCTCCTCAAAAACCTCTTGTTAACAAAGACAATGTCGGAAGAAATGACCCATGTCCTTGCGGAAGTGGAAAAAAATATAAGCAATGTCATGGGAAATGACATTGCTTGAAATTTCGTCGCTCGCTCCAAGTGAAAGATTACTTTCACTTGCGGACTTGCTAGAAATTATAAGAATTGTTGTGGGAAATAAGATGACTCTCGTAAAAAGGGCAACCGATAGATGGTTGTTCTTTTTTATAAGATAAAATTTCTCCAGAAAGAAACGGAATCGCTTTTTGTATTAATACTTGAAGGAACTAAAGGCATCATCCTTCAATTTTCTATCAAAGGTCGGTTGCCTGGTTACTGATATAATCTACATAATTTATATATAATTTATGTTAGGATTTATTAGGAAATCTGCACTTATAGGACTGCTTTCGATATTTTCACTAGTTTCACTTTTTGGAGTTCCATCGGCAGTTTATGCAAAAGCCGATAAGCCTAAGATTAGTATATCTGAAAAGAATTCTGATTCAATAGTATTGCGTATTAAACAAAGCGACCTCGAGAAAGATAGGGTTAAGATTAAGGTGCAAATTGAAAAAGTTTCGACTGGTGAAAAAATGGATCAAACTTTTAACGTTAGGTTGAACAGTGATGGCGAAAAGAAGATTACTATAATGAATTTAAAATCCGCTACAGAATACAAGATTAAGGCAAAAATCAAGAAGAGAAATGATGATTCATATAGTGATTATTCCAAATCCATCAAAGCTTCAACAAAATAAAAGCTTCATGATCTGGAAAAATAGTGCAAGATTTCAAGCAGAGGCTGCAAATATTGCAACTGATCTGCATGAAAATTAAGACTCCTATATCGGGGGTCTTAATTGTGATATAATATCGTTATGAAATATATATCTTTTGAAAAATCTGTTGGTGGGGTAGTTTATCGAAAACAGGATGATAAGATCTTGTATCTATTGGTTCGCTATCGTTCTTGGCAGTGGGATTTTCCTAAGGGACATGTGGAAGAAGGAGAAACAGAAGAGCAGACCTTGCGCCGCGAAGTTCAAGAGGAAACAGCGCTCGATGAACTCGAAATTCTTCCTGGTTTTCGCATGGCTGTCAGGTATTTTTATACGGCTAAAGGTAATGAGAAAAAAGAGCGAATACTTGAAGGCAAGGGTATCTATATTTTCAAAAAAGCTGTTTATTATGCAGTTCAAACTAATAATGAAAATGTCACGATTGATTTTGAAAATAAAGATTTCGCATGGCTCACTTTTGACCAAACTTATAATCGCCTGAATAATGATGGTTCAAAAAAAGTATTGGAGGCAGCTCAAAAAGCAATTGCAGACAGAAAGAATGAACCTAAAGAATGAGTATTACTGTATATAAAAAGTAATACAAAAATTTATGGTCTACTTGGGCGCGGAGTATTCCTCGGAGGATTTGTTCCAAGAGTTGAAAAGGCAAGTGCGTGATGAAAATATTCGCAGTTTTGATGAATATAGCGACCTAGTGGATAATCTTATTGAGGAAAAAAAGAGCTATGGTTTTTTGACGGATGAGGATGACTTGGTTCAATTGCGTCATACTTTAGAATTGCGTTGGAATGAAATACAATCCGAAATGTTTGAAGTCTAAACCTAGCTTTATATAAAAGAAACATAAGCGAAAAATACCGCTTGGGTGTTTTTTGTTTAGTATTGCAAAATACTGATTTGTGCAATATAATTGGTATTGAAACTAATGAAGGTTAATAGGTGTGTTGATAAAAATATTAAAAAATAGATTCTCTTGGCCGCTGGCCATTTGAATTTCACATTGCCGGATGAATAATAAGAAAAAAGTCCAATTGAAATTCATTGCAATTATAATGCTAGCTCTTTTTGCTGGGTTGGTTTCATATCCTAAAGTAATAAGTAAGATTCCTTTTGTTTATGACGCTTTAAATAAATATAAAATCAATCTCGGGCTAGATCTTCAAGGGGGAAGCCATTTGGAATATAAAGCGGATGTTTCAGGAATTGATCAGACTAAAGTTGGTGAGGCGTTGGAAGGCGTTCAGGACGTCATTGAAAGGCGCGTGAATGCTTTTGGAGTTGGGGAGCCATTGGTGTATACAACTAAGAGCGGCAATGAAAACAGAGTGGTTGTGGAAATACCAGGCGTGAAAGATATTGAGCAAGCCAAACAACAAATCAAGGGCACTCCACTACTTGAATTTAAGAAAGAAGGAGTTGAGCCGCAAATTCAACAAATGATTGATTCGCAAAATCAGCAATCTCAAGATAAAGCCAATCAGATATTAGAACAAGTTAAAAAAGGAGGAAATTTTGAAGAGTTGGCAAAAGAAAATAGTCAGGATCCAGGATCGAAGGATAAGGGTGGTGATTTGGATTTTGTAAAAAAAGGCGCTTTCGTGCCTGAATTTGATGAAATATTGTTTGAAAAAAACTTAAAATCAGGAGAAATCTATCCAGAGCTGGTGGAATCTGATTTTGGTTGGCACATTATTAAGTTTATTGAATCAAGGGGAGAAGGCGAGGACAAGGAGGTTCATTCTGCCCATATTTTGCTTCCCAAGGCTTCAATAGATCAGTATCCTGAATTAAAATATTCAGCAACTGGTCTTACGGGAAAAAATCTTAAAAATGCCACCGTTACTTTTCAGAGTCAGGGATTGGGTGAACCGCAGATTTCTCTTCAGTTTGATGATGAAGGCACTAAGTTATTTTCTCAGTTAACACGAGATAATCTTGGGAAAACAATTGCTATACTTTTGGATGGGAATATAATCAGTGCTCCTACTGTGCAATCAGAAATAACAAATGGTGAGGCGGTTATTACTGGAAGCTTTGCTTTGCAAGAAGCAAAAGATTTAGTGCAAAAATTAAACACTGGAGCTTTGCCAGTCCCACTTTCATTGGTTTCACAGCAAACAGTGGAAGCATCATTAGGACAAGATTCTTTGAATAAAAGTCTTATTGCTGGTGCTATTGGACTTGGCGCGGTTATTGTGTTTATGTTGTTTTTCTATAGATTTTTGGGATTAGTGGCATCACTTGCATTGCTCATTTACACTGCTCTGATGATTACCATATTTAAATTTTCAGGAATTACTTTGACCCTTTCTGGAATTGCGGGATTTGTCTTGTCTATTGGTATGGCAGTGGATGCTAACATTTTGATTTTCGAACGCACAAAGGAAGAAATACGCAGCGGTCGAACGATTGCTAACTCCCTGGAGGAAGGCTTCAAGAGAGCATGGACTTCTATTCGTGACGGAAATGTTTCGTCATTACTGACAGCCGGAATCCTATATCTAATGGGGACTGGATTCGTGAAAGGTTTTGCAGCCTCTCTATTTATCGGAGTTGTTGTTTCGATGTTTACAGCAGTTGTTATTACTCGCACAATGCTACGATTTATTATTAGTGATTGGATTCATGGAAGAACATGGATGGTGGGAGTGAGAAAGAAAGAAATTAAAAATTAATTTCCAATTTTAAATAAATTTTTTTAGATTATGTTTAACATCATTTCCAAAACTAAATACGCCTACATATTCTCACTGGTTATTTCTGTGCTTAGTATTTTAAGTCTAAGTATTTGGGGGCTCAAATATGATATTGATTTCACGAGTGGTACACTCATGAAAGTTAAGTTTGCAGATAGCGCACCCACGAATCAGGAAGTTAATGAATCTTTAAAGGATCTAAATTTGACCAGTCTTACTATTCAGGCATCAAATGATAATTCGATGTTGGTTCGCTATGCATCAGAGGATGACAAGATTAATGACGATGTTTGGAAATCACTTAGCGCAAAATATCAGGGAGTCACTCAACAAAGCGTTGATTTTATTAACCCATCGGTGTCTAAGGAACTTAAAACAAAATCTTTAAATGCAATTTTGTTAGCCATCTTCACTATTATGGCGTATATTGCTTGGGCTTTTCGCAAAGTTTCACGCCCAGTTGAATCATGGAAATATGGCGCGGGGGCAGTTATTGCTTTGGCTCATGACATTTTGATTACTGCTGGAGTTTTTTCACTCCTCGGCCATTTTTATGGAATTGAAGTTGGAATCCCATTTATTGCAGCACTCCTGACAATTTTGGGATTCTCTGTGCATGACACAATTGTGGTATATGATAGAACTCGCGAAAATCTTTTGAAAGGTTCCAGCAAGACTCCGTTTCCCGAGGTGGTGAATAAGAGTCTTAATGAAACATTGGTGCGTTCAATCAATACTTCAATGACAGTAATTATTACATTGCTCGCAATTTATCTTTTCGGTGGAGCTACTATTAAATATTTCGCTTTGGC
>Ga0076077_118_pt1 | contig 15271 bp, 14 predicted proteins | sample RifGroC1_FD_68119 | JGI IMG/M metagenome (GOLD analysis project Ga0076077, IMG submission 68119) | Parcubacteria bacterium GW2011_GWC1_38_22
TTTTTCAGTTGTGGATATTGTCGCAGCATTAATAGAGCAATCAGATTTTCAAGCTGCTAGAAATTATTGGAAGGTATTGAAAAATCGTCTTAGCGCTGAAGGAAATGAGTCGGTTACAAAATGTAACCGACTGAAAATGGAGGTGCTGATGGTAAGAAATATCTTGCAGATGCGGCAAACCCAGAGGTTATTTTACGTCTGATTTAAGATGCTGATGGAATGCCTAAAAATAAAATTGCTAGCAAAGAAGGTGGCGGTGTGGCCAAAAAGGCTAGAATGAGCTTGGAAGAAAAGACGGGTAAAAAAGTAATAACAGATAAAAATTTTTTATCAAAAAACAGTAGAATAAAAAAACTCAAATAGGAACAGCAAATATTAAATAAGAAGTTATGATTATATTTATCAATGGTTCAATAAATTCAGGCAAAAGCACTATATCAAAACTGCTTTCTCAAAAAATAGAGAAACCTGCGGTTGTTGAAATCGATAGTTTATCTGAATTTATAGAATGGATGCCAATTGAAGAAAGTGTTCCAATCAATTTGGAAAATGCAGTGGCTGTGATCAGAAATTTTGCCAAGAGAAATTTTAATGTGATTGTTCCATATCCACTTTCGCAAAAGAACTATGATTATATGACGGAGAATTTGAGGGGCATAGATGAGAAAATTTTTGTATTTACTTTGAATCCAAAATTAGAAACAATTTTGAAAAACAGGGGTGAGCGCAAGCTTAATGATTGGGAAAGGAAACGCATAGAATATCATTATGCAAAGGGAATTAATAGTCCCTCATTTGGGAATTATTTGACAATAATGCAGACTCTCTCCAGGGAGCCTTTGATTTATTTATGCAAGAAATGGTAAGGAATGGAATAAGTTCCGCTATTGTTATTCCAGACAATATTGAGGGAAGTGATGGCATTGCTGATCTGGAAAAAGCTCTTGAATTGATTGGTAAACGTAAGAATCTGCATCTTCTTGGCAGTCCGCAAATTATTCAAAGAGGTTCAAGCGAGATTGAAAAATATCAAAAACTTTTGGCAGATGGTGCGGTAAAAGGAATTAAATTCTTCCCAGGACATGATCCATATTATCCAACTGACGAAAGATGTCTGCCATATTATGCATTGTGCGAAAAATTTGATGTGCCAGTTTTATTTCACACAGGAGAAAATTCTGGTGATAGTGAATGCGCGAAGTGGAATGACCCAAAATATATTGTTGAAGTCGCCAAAAAGTATCCAAAACTAAAAGTCATCATCACACATTACTATTGGCCTAAAATGGACTATTGCTATGAGATAACAAAGGACACTCCCAATATCTATTTTGAAACTGCAGCTATGGCTGACTCCGAAGTTGTTGAAAAAAGTGGAGGAATAGAAAAGGTTAGAGAAATATTGCGAAAAACTATTATTGATAGGCCTGATAACGTTATTTTCGGTACGGATTGGCCTATGTGTAAGATTGAAGAGCATATTGAACTTGTAAAGTCATTGGGATTAAGCAAGGATGTGGAGAATGGTGTATTTTATAAAAATTCAGCGAGGGCTTATAATTTAGATATAAGTTAATTTTATGAGAAAAATTATTGCAATTATTGGAGACAAATTGGTTTTTGGTTCTGACTCACACTCGATCAGTGATTTAGTGAAATCAATTGAAAAGAGGCAGGAATTCATTGGACTTGTTGATGTTGAATGAGTGGTAAGTTCAGAAATTTGACAAAAAATCAATGTTGTGTTAAAAAATAAGTGTAACAAATTAAGCCTATTATAGGTATGTGCAGGAAATATACACAGTTGAATAGAGAATATATGGTGGCCGATCAAATCGGACGTATTTTTGCGTCTCCAAAGGCAAACCATATTTCGCTCAGCTGTGTGCACCTAAGGCTTTTTGAATATATAACTAACTTCTAGTGGATATATAAAACTTTTCTTGGATAAACTCAGCTCAGCAAAAGCTGAGTTTTTTTGTTGAGTAAAAGTTCTTTAACAATTAGCAGTCCCACCCCTAACCCAGAAAAGGAGGATGTCATGAACTGGTTTACAAGCAAGACCAACAATCTACAGAAATTGTATGTTATCAAAGCACTCAGAAGTGGCATGTTTAGTATTGCAATTATTATTTTGTTTTTTAAACAACATGGTTTGTCAATGAGGGAAATAACTTTGTTGCAGTCCTTGTTTGCAATCGCCGTACTTTTGTTTGAAGTTCCAACTGGTAACTATGCTGACAACTATGGAAAAAAGAAATCAATTTTAATTGGAGGATGTTTTTCAGTTTCCGGCTATGTGGCATATTCCTTGTCGAGCACATTTCTTGGTTTTTTGACTGGTGAGATTTTGTTGGCAATTGGATTTTGTTTTGTGTCTGGTGCAGACAGCGCTCTTATTTATGACAATACGGAGCAAGACCAGGAAGGAAATCAATCGTTCATAAAAACGGAAGGAAATGGTGGCAGTGCCAGCATGTTTTCAGAAGCGATAACAAGTTTCATTGGCGGATCGTTTTTGGCACTGGTCAGTTTGAGATTCCCAATTTATTTTGACGTCTTGCTCGCACTAACTGTTTTTCCTGTGGCGCTATCGCTACATGAACCAGAAAAAACAGAAGAAGAAAAACAACAACAAAAAGAAGAACGTGAAAGTAGTATCACTAAGATGCTGAGAATAATGAAATATTCTTTGCATGGTCATGTGGAGATAAAATGGCTAATCATCTATTCTGCAGTTGTTAGTACGTCGACTCTTACAATGGTTTGGTTTATTCAAATTTATTGGATGGCGGCACACGTGCCAATCTTTATGTTTGGTGGACTATGGGCAACTTTGATGTGTGTGGGAGCTTTAGTTTCCATGCGCGCGCATGTGATAGAGAAAAAACTAAAAAGGAAAAGATCATTGATTGCATTGATTGTGCTTCCAGTGATTGCGTATGTACTTCTTGGTCTGCATGTGGCGTGGTGGTCAGTAAGTTTCATAGCCTTATTCTATGTCGTACGTGGCATGAATAATCCAATCATGAAAAGTTATATCAATGGCTTGGTATCCAAAAAAGAACGCGCAACTATTTTGTCAGTGCAAAGCTTGATTGGACGTTGGATGTTTGCAATTATTGGGCCATGTATTGGTTGGGTGCACGATGTGTATTCATTGCAGATTGCATTTGCGGTATGTGCCGTATTGTTTGCAACTATGGGTTTTATAGTGCTCATGTTTCTGCATAAAAATCGTTTGCTATAAAATTTTAAAAAGCAGTTTTTCATTAATAATAATGAGAGCTGCTTTTTTCTTGTCCAAATTCTCTTTGATTTGCGTAAATATAAAAGTGTGCTATAATGAACACAGTTAGAAACTTCGTGGCTCAACAAAGCACTTCTTCTTAAAAATCGACCAAGGTAAGAAAAGAAAATTGTATACATAAAGCAATTTCTATTGATATCTTACTGGTCGGTTTTTTAATTTTTTATGCATAAAAAGGTATGGACAAGAAAGAGGAAATATTAGTAGACGCTAAAACCCATGTGAAACGGGTTTCTTTAAATTTGGAAAAAGTTGGCAAGGAAACTGTGAAGTCACTCAAGCGGAGCAAGGAGATCGTTAATAAACTTTCTCCGGCTGATCAAATCGTTGAGTATCGACTGATTAAATATAATAAGAAAAGAATTTGTGAGATTGATCATCTGAAAGGTTCGCCATATTTTGTCAGATGCGATGTTGTTTGGGAAAGAGAATCTGAAATTAAGAAAATATTTTTTGGAAAATTTGGTTTCAGTGAAGAAGACATTTATTCCTGGATTACGCCTGCTTCTTCGATGCGATTTGAAAATCCTGGCGAGGTGAAATATGTCAGACCGGACGGCCGAATGCAAAAAGCAACATTGGTGCGGAAGGATCAATGCATGATTGTCGACGGCGACATCAAATTTCTGGCCTCGGAATCAATCAATAGTCCTCGAGAACTTGTCTATCAAGAATATTTTTCCAATCGTAAAACAGGATTCATTTTGCCAGAAATTGTGGCGCAGATGGAGAAAGCTCAAGACCAAGTCATTCGCGCGCATCATGTCGGACCATTTCTCATTTCAGGACCCGCAGGCAGTGGAAAGACAACCTTGGCACTTCATCGCGTGGCATATCTTGCTGCCTCTCCCGATTTAGCTGAAACTTACAAAAGTGATTCAATGGTTGTTTTCGTGCAAGACAATGGAACAAAAGAATACTTCTCACACCTTCTTCCTGAACTTGGAATTGATGATGTGCTCATCACGACTTTTTCCGAGTGGGCGCTTTCAATTTTGGATTTGGAAATAAATTACAATATTAGATTTGGAAACTGCGAAAATGAAAAAGACCTGTATGAATTTTCAAAACTTAAGGCTTTGAAAAATGCTAAGTTGGATTCATACAAAAAGGCAGGCATATTTTCAATTTTAGAAAATGCTTATGGAGAATATTTTGACGAATCGCAGAAAGAGTTATTTCAAAACCAAAAAAAGCAAAAAATTTGCGATAGAATAGATTTAACATTATTGCTGAAATCATATTTTAATTTCAATGATGGCCTTGGCGTCATCAAGGATTATTGGGTTGAACTTAAAAATGGATCAATGAGAAAAAAGAGAGGGTTCGTTCCTTTTGAATATTCTTTGGCCTTGGTCGATGAGTTTCAAAATTATTTGCCTGAGCAACTTGAACTGATAAAATCTTGCATCAGCAAGAAAAGCCAGTCGATTCTTTATGTTGGTGATATGGCGCAGCAAGTTCTGTTGGGAACAGTCAGGGATTGGGAAGATATCGGAGAAAAAATAAATGAAGAAAGAAAAGTTGTTTTGCATAAAGTGTATCGCAATACTAAAAATATTTTGCGTTACATTCAGGGTCTTGGATATCAAATAGAAATTCCTGACGGCATCAAAGAAGGTGGGGAAGTCGGAGAATATGTTTTGGAAGGAGGCGTGCAAGAAATTGAACACATCTGGAATTTTATTGATGAAAAAGATTTTTCAAGCGTAGGAATTTTAGCCAAGGATGAAAAATATCTATTTGAATTTGAAAAAGCTTTTGCGAAAAATGATAAAGTTCACGTCATGACGATGAATGAATCTCAGGGTGTGGAATTCGACATTGTGTTTTTGGTTGGAATTGATGAGAATACTTTCAGTGTTTCCTTTGAAGCTGATGTGCCCGAAGATTTGATTGGAGAAAAGAGAAGAATCAATAAAGACCTTCTTTACGTTGCACTCACGCGTGCAATTTCGGAGCTGCAAGTTTTGGGAAAGCAACGATTAAGGGATATTCTATAAACATGTTTTTGCTTGCAATTAAGCGAAAAAATGATATCATAAAACTACGGAAATCAATAAAATACTTTAAATTAAGGCTATTTTCTAAGAAGCTAATGAAGCTAATGAAGCTAGCGAAGCTAAATTATGAGACAATCACAACTTTTTACTAGAACACAAAAAAATGCACCAGCAGATGAAGTTGCAATGAATGCGCAACTTTTGATTAGGGCTGGTTTTATTCACAAGGAAATGGCCGGCGTATATGCTTACATGCCAATGGGTCTTCGCGTTCTTGAAAACATTAAGAAGATTGTTCGCGAAGAAATGAATGGTGTTGGTGGACAGGAAGTTATGATGACAACTTTGCAACCAAAGGAAATTTGGGAAAAGACGGATCGTTGGGATGATGCTAAGGTTGACAATTGGTTCAAGACCAAGCTTGTGAATGGTACTGAATTGGGCGTGGGACTTACTCATGAAGAACCCATAGTTGATGCTATTAGTAATTATCTTAGTTCATATAAAGATATGCCATTTTCGGTATATCAAATTCAAAATAAATTTAGAAATGAAAAAAGAGCAAAAAGTGGATTGCTGCGCGGAAGAGAATTTTTAATGAAGGATATGTATACTTTTTCGCGTAATCAACGTGAACATGAACAGGAATATGAAAAAATTGTGGCTGCATATCATAGGGTGTATGACAGACTTGGTCTTGGCGAGATAACTTACAGGACTTATGCTGACGGAGGAATTTTTACCCCTCGTTTTAGTGATGAATTTCAAACGCTGACCGAAGTGGGTGAGGATACAATTTATGTTGATGAAAAAAAACGAGTTGCAATAAATGAAGAAATATTATCCGATGAAAACCTGGAAAAACTTGGTCTTAAGAAAGAAGATCTTGTGCAAAAAAAAGGAGTTGAGGTTGGTAACACATTTCATCTTGAAAGTAAATATACTGACGCCTTGGATTTATATTACAATGATGAAAATGGTGAGAAGCAGTCAATTATTATGGGATGTTATGGAATAGGTGTTAGTCGTTTGATGGGAGTGGTTGCTGAACTTTTTGCGGATGAAAAAGGATTGGTGTGGCCAGAAAATATCGCGCCTTATTCTGTACACCTTTTGAACCTTGGACAAGATGAGGAAGCTGAAAAAATATATAATGACCTTACTTCAAAAGGAATTGAAGTTTTATTTGATGACCGCGAAGCTAGCGCTGGAGAAAAATTTGCCGATAGTGACCTTATTGGAATTCCAACTCGCCTTGTGGTTAGTAAAAAATCTTTAGCCGCTGGCGGAATTGAAGTGAAAAAACGTAGCGAATCAGAAAGCAGCATTGTGACGGTGAATGAATTCCTGGCTCAAATTGGCTAAAATTGACATTGAAACTAAAAAGAATATAATTGTAGACATGAAGAAAAAACAAATTTCAACAATCGAAGATTTAGCGACAATGTTGCAGGGAGAATTTCTGTCTATCCAAGAACAATTTAAGGATGTGCATAAGCAATTTAAAGACGTGCATAATCAATTTAAGGATGTGCGTAATCAATTTAAGGATGTTCATAAGCAATTTAAGGATGTTCATGAAAAAATGGATAAGCGTTTTGATGGCGTGGAAAAAAGAATGAAGGATTTGGAAGTTGGACAAGATGATATTAAAATTCGTTTGGATAATGTGCCATATCGCTTTGAACTTGCCGAGCTTGAAAAGAAGGTAGATAGAAAACTCGGGTTAGTTTAGATTAGAAAATTTTCTTGAAATCCTTCCCTTCTTATGGTGAAGGATTTTTTGTTACGTAGCATGTTACGCAGCAAACAACATTCCAATATTCTTAAGAATGTGAGAATGTGGATGATATATTATCGTGGTAAGCTTTGCTCTTAGCTGGTATAATATAGGTGTAATGATTTTAGATTGATATTATGAAAAGCAAGCCGATTATTGAGGTAAAAAATTTGTGCAAGACATATGAGTTTGTTGAAAAACAGCCTGGTATTAAGTATTCGTTCAAGAATCTTTTTAAGGCTGAAAAGAAAAAGAAAGAAGCCGTGAATGATGTAAGTTTCAGTATCGAGGAAGGGGAATTGATTGGTTTTTTGGGTCCTAATGGTGCAGGCAAAACCACAACTTTGAAAATGCTTTCCGGAATCTTGACTCCAACTAGTGGGAAAGTTCAAGTTATGGGCTACGAGCCAATCAAACGTCAAAAGGAATATAAAATGCAATTTGCTTTCGTGATGGGGCAGAAGATGCAACTATGGTGGGACTTGCCTCCCATGGAAAGCTTTCTTTTGAATAAGAAAATATATGAAGTCAGTGATGAGGATTTCAAGAAAAACTTGGATGAGATGGTTGAACTTTTGGATGTGAAAGGAATTATTAATAAACAAGTGCGCCAGCTTTCACTTGGTGAACGCATGAAATGCGAACTAATAGCTGCACTTCTGCATAATCCGAAAGTGTTATTTTTGGATGAGCCGACAATCGGTTTGGATGTGGTGGCTCAAAAGAAAATTCGAGATTTTATTAAGAAATATAACAAAGAAAGAAAAACCACGATCATTTTGACTTCACATTACATGGAAGACATCGCGCAGCTTTGCAAGCGCATTGTGATTATTGATTTGGGAAAAATTGTTTATGATGGGCAGTTGGATGATTTGATTGCAAAGTATGCATCAAATAAAAAAGTTACTATTTATTTTGAAGATGGTGTGACAAAAAAGGAAGTGGGAAAATTCGGGAATATTTCAGAGTTCGAATCACTAAAAGTTTCATTTGAAGTTCCGCGCAATGATGTAAAAAATATGATTGGGGGAATTTTAACTTCGGATTTAATTATCAAGGATATCGAAATAGATGAAGAAGATATAGAAAGTATTATTAGAAATATTTTTACAAAATGATATGGGAAAATATTTAGCTGTTATTTCAAATAGTATTAAAAAAAATCTTGCATATCGTGCGAATACCTTTATCTTGATGATTTCTGTGTTATTTTCATTTGGAGTTCTTTTTTATTTCTGGAATTCAATCTATATGCAGGGGAATAAAGTGGGAACATACACTTTGTCGGAAATTATTTCTTATTATATTTTTATTACAATCTTCGAACTTCTGTTTACCTCTACAAATACCGCCTGGAGTATTGGTGATGAGATCAGGAATGGACAAATAACTAATAGTATTCTCAAACCAATGGGATACTTTGAATATAAGTTTTCTCAATCGCTCGGAGTAATTTTTTACAGAATGATGCTTTTTGTTCCTGTTATTGCACTCGTACTGTTTCTGCTTAGAAATTATTTGACCCAGCCTAAGGATGATTACGGTTATTTATTTTTTATCATTTTGTCTTTTCTTGCGTTTATCCTGAATTATATAATTTATTACATAGTCGGCATATCATCATTTTGGGTTGTTGATAATAACGGTTTCTTTTTTACTTGCTTGGTTGTGATTAGTTTTATGCAGGGACAGTGGATGCCGCTGGATTTACTACCGACGTGGTTTGTTACGCTTGGAAATTATCTGCCATTTAAATATTTGTTTTTCGTGCCGGTGGGAGTTGTTTCTGGGCGCAGCGCTTTTGAATATTCGATGCTGATAATCCCTTTGCTGTGGTGTGTGAGTCTGTATTTTTTGGCTAAGTTTTTATATAAAAAAGGTATAAAAAAATATGAAGGATATGGGGTTTAGAAAATTCAAAAAATATCTACAGATTTTTTTGCAATTACAGCGAATAAATCTAATGAAACGGATGTCTTATCCAGTTTCTTTTATTATGTCGTGCAGCACTGTTTTATTGACAATGGTATTAAGTCTTTTGTTTATAAATGTCAGTTTTAGTTTTATGGATAATTTGGCTGGCTGGACATACTATCAGATGCTTGCTGTTGTCGGTTCTTATATGATTATTGAATGTATTATGTGGGCTTTTTTTGGTCAACTTAATGCAATAAATTTTCATATAATGGAAGGCACGATGGATGGAATACTGCTCAAGCCAATTGATGATCAATTTCTTGCTTCCTTTTGGCGCGGTGATCCTGAGGATTTCATGCGCTTGATTACCGGATCAGCTTTAGTTGTTGTTTCCATTGAAAATACTATTGGCTTAGATTTCTTAAATCTATCATTGTTTTTATTTTTGATTTTTAATGGAACTGTTATTCTTTACAGTTTTAATTTGATTGTGCGATCCGTTAGTTTTTGGGTTATAGATGGAAGTGGACTCTGGCTCTTGATGGAAAGAGTAACTTCAAATTCGCAATTTCCGGTTGATATTTATTATAATAAAATAGTTAGAGGCGCTTTGACTTACATTATTCCTTTGGCATTTGTTGCAACTGTGCCTGCAAAGATTTTGACCAACAGGGACATAGATTTTCAATTAGTTGAGTTATCCTTTGTGATGGCGATTTTCTTTTTCTTTGTATCGAGATATTTTTGGAAATTTTCACTCAAGCATTACTCAAGTGCTAGCAGTTGAAAATTTGTTACGTAGCACTTGCTTAAATATCGTTATTCTTTTAGCATATGTGTAAGTAATTTTGAATTTCCAATTTTGAATTTTGAATGAATTTCTTAATTTTCTAATTTTTGAAATATTCATTTATTTAAAATTGAATCGAAATTCGAAATTCATAATTCAAAATTTATTTTAAATATGGAAATAACACTTTCAAAATATGCTGGTTTTTGTGAGGGGGTGCAACGGGCGTATGACATTGTGGAGAAAATAGCTAAAGATCCAAAAGTAAAAAGACCTATTTATGTTTTGGGGTCTTTGGTTCATAACGGCGATGTGGTGGATAAGATTGAAAAAATGGGGGTAAAAAAGGTTCACGTAGAGGGCCCACTGGAAGATTTTTTTGAAAAAATAAAAAGAGAGGTGGGCACATTGGTTATCACTGCTCACGGAATAGGGCCAGAAATTTATGAGCTGGCTAAAAAACATGGGGTTGATTTGGTGGACACTACATGTCCTCGAGTGATCAAGGTGCAAAGATTGGCTAAAGCTTTTTTTGATCGAAATACTCAGATTGTTATTGTTGGAGAAAAGAACCATAAGGAAGTTAAGGGTATTTATGAATGGGCAAGTAAGAAAGCCATTTTTATTGAAACGGAAGAGGATCTTTGTGGTTTCGTTGTTGATCCTGGGAAGAAAATCGCTGTCTTGTCGCAAACAACTCAAGATCAGGAATTTGTGGAAAGAGCTGCTGTTCAAATCAAGAAAAAATATCCACAAACTGAGGTGGTTGATTCCATTTGCCTTACTACGCATCATCGTCAGACTGAAATCAAGGATTTGGCTCAGCAAAACGATATTGTTATTATTATTGGTTCGCCCGAAAGTGCCAATTCTACCCGTCTTTGGGAAATCTCCCAGCGTATTAATCCTAAATCTTATTTTATAGAAAGAGCGGAACAATTGAATGGTGATTGGTTTGTTAACTGCAAGAAAGTGGCCGTGACAGCTGGAGCAAGTACACCGGGGTGGATCATTGAGGAGGTTATAGAAAAACTTAGAATCATGAATAGCGAATTATGAATCATGAAGGATTGTTCTTTACTTTATTTTCATGATTCTTGATTCATAATTCTTGTGCTGATTATTGCCTTTTCCCTTTATATCAGGTATAATCCAAATATTGAAAATTATAATAGAAACTGAAATATGGCTAAAATCATGCTTGTTGAGGATGATCCGATGATTGCCGAAATATACTCGAAGAAATTTGAGGCTGCTGGATTTGAAGTTGTGAATGCTGTTACAGGCAAAGAAGTGCTTAAATATGCGGGCGAAGACAATTTTGATCTTATTCTTTTAGATATGGTTTTGCCCGAGATGAGTGGAATGGATGTTCTGAAAGAACTTAGAAATAGTGGAGATTATAGCAGTGATTTGAAAATCATAATCCTGAGTAATATTAGCAAGAGTGAAAATGAAAAAGAGGCATTGGAGAATGGAGCAAATGACTTTATCAGTAAGACTCAATATGGTCCTTCAGATTTGGTAGTTGAAGTAAAAAGATTGTTGGATCTTTACGATGAGCAGAAGAAAAATAAGGCTCGTAATGATGGAAAGGTGTCAGAAACAAAAGATAAGAAAAAGCGCATTCTTTTTATCGAAGACGAGGAAATATTTCTGGAGATGTTTGGAAAAAAATTGGAAGATGAGGGGTACGAATTGGAATATGCTAAAAATGGAGTCTGGGGAAGCAAGTTGGCTTCTGAAAAAGAATTTGATCTTATTATTACGGACATGGTGATGCCAGCAATGGGAGGCGATGAAATCATCAGGAGAATCAAGCTTGATGATAAGACTAAGGACACTCCGATACTTGTCCTCTCGGCATCTATCTCGGAAGAGGATATCCAGCCGGTCAGGGATTTGGGAATTACTGATTTTTTTGAAAAAACTCGAGTAGTCCCAAGTGATCTTGCCCGGCGTGTAGCAGAGATATTGAATTAATTTAATCTTAAAATATATGCAGCGTACTAAAATTATAGACACACCGAAGTTTATTGGGCAGACAGTTAAGTTGGCTGGTTGGGTTCATATCCGGCGTGATCATGGCAAGCTTATTTTCGTTGACCTTCGCGACCACAGTGGGATTATTCAGACGGTTATCATTCCTGATCATGTTGAGGCTCATGACAATGCTAAGAGGCTTCGTAGCGAGTTTGTGATTGAAATGGAAGGTCTTGTGAAAGAACGTCCACTTAGCGCACGAAACGAAAAGTCTCCAACTGGAAGCGTTGAAATGGAAGTTGTCTCAATAAAAATCTTGAACGAATCAAAGGCTCTGCCATTTGAATTGAATAAAGACACTAAAGCTGTTAACGAAGAACTTCGTCTGAAATATCGATACCTTGATCTTCGCAGTGAAAGAATGCATGAAAACATGATTATGCGCAGCAAGGTTGTCAAATTCTTTCGGGATTTCTTGGCTACTCAGGATTTCATGGAAATCGAAACTCCTATTCTTGGAAAATCAACAGCGGAAGGTTCGAGAGATTATGTTGTCCCATCTCGAATTTACAAAGGGAAGTTTTATGCTTTGCCGCAGTCTCCTCAGCAATACAAGCAGCTTTTGATGGCTGCTGGTATGGAACGATATTTCCAGGTTGCTAAATGTTTTCGCGATGAAGATACTCGTGGCGACCGTCAACCTGAGTTTACTCAACTTGATATGGAAATGAGTTTTGTTGAGCAAGAAGATGTGATGAATGTAGTGGAAGAAATGCTTATAAATCTTGTTCAGACGCTTTATCCGGAAAAGAAAATCCAATCGTTGCCATTTCCTCGAATTACTTATAAGGATGCCATGGAAAAATATGGTAATGACCGTCCTGATATCCGTGAAGATAAGAATGATCCAAATCTATTGGCATTTTGCTGGGTTATTGACTTCCCATTCTTTGAGAAGGATGAAGAATCTTCAACTGGTTGGACATTCACACATAATCCTTTTTCCCGTCCGAAACCTGAATACATGGATGACTTGATGAAAAAGGAAAACATCGGAGATATCCTGACAACTCAATATGATATCGTGCTAAATGGTTTTGAAATCGGTGGAGGAAGTATTCGAAATCATCAGCCAGAAGCTCTTAGAAAAGTTTTGGAAATCATGGGAATTCCCGAAGAAAAAATTCAAAGAGATTATGGACATATGCTCAAGGCTTTTGAATTTGGAGCTCCGCCTCATGGAGGAATCGCACCTGGCATTGACCGCATCGTTATGATTTTGCAGGGCGAACCAAATATTCGCGAAGTGATTGCTTTTTCCAAGACTGGCGAAGCTGAAGACCCGATGATGAGCGCTCCAAGTGAGCTTGATGAAAATCAGCTTACTGAAGCAGGAATCAAAATCATAAAGAAAAAGAAAAAACTGGTATAGCTTCTTGAATATTACTTGCGTGCTTGTGATGAAAATATGAATGACTTTACTTTGAGTTATTGTTAGATTCATTTAATGAGCGTGCAAGTTTTTTCTGATAAAAAATATAATACTCAAAATAAAAAGATGGCAAATAAAAAACACAAGGAGAAAATCAATGATGGAAAGTTGAGATTAATCACATTTATTTCTTTTTTGCTGGGTTTTTCTCAATCTCTTTTGGTTTATATAGAATCATCATATTTTGAACTTTCTTTGGGGAGTGAAAATGTCAGTGTTTTTTATTTCATATCTTATGTTATTGCGCTGCTTGGGCTTTTGAATATGCATAAGATTATTAAGCTAGTGGGAAAATCAACAGCTTTCTTTCTTTGTTTTTTTATGCAGATATGCGCCATGGCAATATTAACCATGGTTCCGCCTTCCGTGTTTGGAATAATTCTGCTGATGGTGAATATCATAACTGCATATTTGATGTATGTTATTTTGGATATCATTATGGAATCTTATTCCGAGGACAAGAAATCTGGCAGAATCAGAGGAATGCATCTAACGCTTATAAGTGCCGGATTCATGATGGGACCAATTCTTTCCACGCGTATTTTGGAGAAATACGATTATTCCGGGTTGTTTATGCTATCTATGATCATCAGCATGATAATTTTTGTTATTGGGCTGATTGGACTGCGGGGTGGAAATAATAAATTTAATGGAAATATAACAATCAGGGATTTGGTGAAAAAGATTTTTATCAATAAGAATCTGATGCGCATATATTGGATATCGTTCGTACTCGAATTTTTTTATGCACTGATGACTGTCTATACTCCTTTGTATCTGATTGATCTGGGCATGACTTGGAGCCAAATAGGAGTTGCCTTCACTATCATGCTTATACCTTTTATTCTTATTAATTATCCAGTCGGTGTGATAGCGGATAAACTATTGGGCGAGAAAGAGATGATAGTATTTGCTCTATTTATAATGGCTTTTTCTACTTTGAGTGTTTACTTTGTGAATAGTAAATCAGTCTTGATTTGGGGCTTTGTGCTATTTATGACAAGAGTTGGTGCAGCTATGATTGAAACCCTCAGGGATTCATATTTCTATAAGCGCATTGATGGAGATGATATGGACGTGATAAGTTTCTTCAGGACTTCCAGAAGTGCTGCCTATATTGCGGCAACAGCTGTTTCTGCTATGTTGCTGGTTGTTTTTTCGGTCAAGATAATGTTCTTGTTTTTGGTTTTTGTGATTTTATTGGCATTGTATCCGGCCTTTACGCTAGTTGATAATAAGAGTGAGGCGGAACTTAAATCATCAAGAAAATACGTGCGCGCTTAATTTAAAAGGCATTATGGTATATCACATCAAGCTCGAACAATTTGAAGGACCACTAGACTTATTGCTTCAGTTGACTGAGCAGGAAAAATTGGATATCACTCGGGTGAGTCTGGCTCAAATTGCTGATCAATATTTGGAATATATTGCTAATGCGAAGAACATAACCCTCGCTCATTTGGCTGACTTTCTTACTGTGGCCTCAAGACTCATTCTTATCAAGTCAAAAGCACTTTTGCCACTACTTGAATTCACTGAGGAAGAGGAAGAGGAAATTAAAGATCTGGAATATCAATTGGCTGAGTATAAGAAATTCAAAGAAGCTGCTCAAAAATTGGCTGCAATTTTTGATGCGCCTGAAGTATGTTTTTCTCGGGAAAGTTTCCTCGGTTTAGGAACTGTTTTTTATCCGCCAAAAAATATTGCTGCTGAAGATTTGACTAAGGCTTTCTTGAGGGTTCTTGGTGAAATTCCGGTGCAGGAAAAATTAGAGGAAGAAATGGTGAAGGAAATATTAACACTGGAAGATAAGATATTGCATCTGCAAGATGTACTAAGGGAAAAAGTGCAAACTTCATTCTCACAATTAATTGCTAATGCAACGGACAAGGTGGAAGTCGTAGTTTCATTTTTGGCAATGCTGGAGCTGGTAAAACAAAGAATTATTCATGTTGAACAAGGAGAGTTGTTTAGTGAAATTAGTCTGAGACAT
>Ga0076077_143_pt1 | contig 14324 bp, 11 predicted proteins | sample RifGroC1_FD_68119 | JGI IMG/M metagenome (GOLD analysis project Ga0076077, IMG submission 68119) | Parcubacteria bacterium GW2011_GWC1_38_22
TAGAATCCCTGTTTTCTTCATTGATAGATACATTTGAATCTGCATCTTCATTTGAATATCTTTCTTCAATATGTTCTTGCTTAGGAATTACGTCCGCAGGAAAAGACTTTTGAGTCAAAGGAAATGTTTTATTAACATCATATTCTGCGCTTCCAATAGGTGGCTTTGAACCTGGAATACTGAAGACCTCTTCTTTTGGCGCGACTGCAGTTTGCTTAGTGATTGATTGAATTGGAGTGGTCCATTCCCGACGATGATCTAATTTTTCAACTTTTTCCTTTTCAGGCTTTGGCTGCGCAACAAAATTAGGTGAAAAAGAAATGTTTTTAAGCACGACCGGAGGTTTTTTTTCTTCATTTTTTTCAGGAATACTTTCCGTCGAAGTTTTTGGCGAATAAAAATTTCCTATCTTGTCTTGTCTGGCGGTAGGCTCTGAGTTTCGAAAATTATTATTTCTATTATTTCCATTATTCCCGCCTTCCCCTATTATGTCATTCTGGACTTCCTGCCTGCCAGTAGGCATAGGATCCGGACTTGGACTTTCAGAAACTACAACTGGACGAACTAATTCAGATGCCTTTAAATCAATAATCTTATCATGTTTTTGATTAACAGTGATATTATCATTGCTTTGCGGAAATTTATTTTCTCGCACTAAATTTACACCATTATTATTAACACTCACCATGTCATTATCCTGCCTAACAGCAGGCATAGGATCCGGAATCCATGTTTTTTTAGAATCAATTTCTTGCCTATTTACCTGCTCTATCTTATTGGAAACTATGTTTGGTCGAGTTTCGAAATCAGACCCCGCATCAACAATCTGATTCATTTCCCTATTTATGCTTACCGTATTTTCTCTTGATGATTGCTCATTTTCAAAAATAATTATTTCTTTTTCTGGATCAATAGTCAGCAAAGTCTGCTCATCCAAAGATTTTAATATTACTCCTATTTTTTGTCGCTCTGCGGCTGACAAAACCTTTCCGTTCTCACCGTGGAACAAATAGTTTCCTCTATCAATCGGGCTATGTTTTCCTGAGCCCATTGCATAGTGAAAATCAGTAATCCAATTCTTAACCGAAGGCCGCACAGGTTCTAGGAAATTTTGAAGCTTGATTGGATTACTTGTAATGGTCTGCTCACCAATTTTTGGATATTTATCCAAAGCGATATTCATACTGAAAGTAACCGTATTTTTAATAATTTCAATTTGTTCTTTCTCTTTTTTCTCTACCTCTTTGTTTTCTATTCTTTTTTTATCATTTTCAAGTTCTAAAATCCATGGTTCAATCTTCAGCATTTTTTCATATGCTTGCTCTTCTGTAATTAATGCACGCCCTTTTTTTGTTTCCCACTGATTTAGTAACTCCAATGAATTAATAAAATGATCTGGAAATTTATTAAAAATTCTTTTATTTATTTCATAAGCTATGAAATAAATAATTTCATTTTTATAATTAAGCTTCTCATGAATTATCCTAGGCAATTCCTTAAGGTCTAAACTTCCTAAAAATATATCGCCCACTTCTTTTGCTATGCAAGAGCTCAAGGAAGAATCCATACCACATAAAGTAAAGGATTTTTTCATTTCGAACATCAGAACATCGGATAGAAAAAATTCCTTTTGCTGTGGGGGCAATAAATTAATTTTATTTATAAAGTCATTCATTTTTAATTGTTATTATGGCATTAAAAGACCTGCGAGATTAGGATTAGCAGCCAAATATGCAGCATGTCGTCCTCCCGGTCTCCTTAAGTAATCAATAATAGGCTGTGCAACTGTTGCGCTGTTTGCACCTTCAGCCAAAGCTGGCAGTATTTTTGAAAGCTTTGATTGAGGAATTTGTTGTTCAAAATCTTCAAGAAAATGAGGATTTCCAGCAAACACGGTATCTCTCATTCTTTTTAACGTATTTTCATTGCTTTCACGTAAAATTGCTTGTATTGCTGGCCTATTGCCATTTACGACAGCACTGAATGTTCCAGTTTGTGCAAGATGCGCCATTTGAGCCTCTCTATGTTCATAGGTTGCCATATTATTAAATACATTCCCCCCTGCTGCATTCGTGGCAATAGCCACATCGCCCAATAATGCTGAGACACCAGCTGGATTTTTCTTTCGGATTTCTTCTACATCACCACTATTGATAGCGCCTTGCTGAAATGCAATATTTAACATCTCTGCATTGCGAGCTCTTGCTACTGGATCAGGATTTCCTGCAGCATCAGTAACCCGAAGAGCTCCTCCAACAAGTTTTTTAGCATCAAATTGATTACTATTAACAAATTCAGCAATTCGAGCTTGCCTATCAGCTGGGTCTAAATGGGCAAATGCTGAGGCTGGGTCGTAAGTCTTAACTTTTGCCTGCAACTTCCTAAATACTTGACTATTTTCACCAAATTCATTTCTTACAGCATCGAGTTCTGCCGTTCCTGTAGTTCTATTCCTACTTGCAAGTTCAACCATTGCAGCTGCTCTATCCGTACCACTTCCTCTCATATCTCTCAATTCATTTTCTGTCATATTTGCCATGTCATATTTCTCGCTCGATTCTTTAATTCTCTTGGATTGAACATTATTAAGTGCGTTTCTGTCGCCCAACATTCTTCCAATTCTTGCTGATCGCATTTCAACCGCATTCGAGCCAAGTGGTCCGGACTTTTTGTAATTTTCCCATCCAAGTTTCGCCCCTCCATAAACCCCACTATAATGACCAGGTGCGTTTGCCAACCACTTTCCACCTTTTTTCACAGCTCCGACAACCGTGTCTGCGCCTGCGATTCCAGATGATTTTGCAACCCCTATTCCCATCCAAAGAATAATGATTGGAATAATATAAAATGCGGCATTAGCAATCCAGGTTGCTTGATCGGCTCCAGCATTAACATTAGCATTCGAAATAAAAGGTTGGAAGTTTTCCTGTTTCAACGCCTCCATTATTCGCAGAGAAATTGCCATAATAAAAATCATTATGGGCGCAAAAAATGAATATGAAAAAAGTTGAGTCCACCATTTATCTGCATAATTAGATGTTGCCGGAAAAATATATCCAACAAAACCAATCGGTGAAAACATAACAAGCATGGTCAATGCAACCAATCTCACCACAAAAAGGCCGGCAATAACCATCAGCGTCATGCCCATAATGAAAACAACAACGATCATTGCGACGAGATATGCGACACTATAATCTGAATAATTTCCAGGTGCAAGCAATATAAATCTGGCAATTGGAAAACTGAAGTTGACCAATAATGAGTTTATCAAAATATTAAGCCAAACTTTTTTCAAATTCCATTTATCAACTTGAAAAATTGTGCAGAATGCTGCGAAAAGTAATATCAAGATAAAAGTCATGTTCAACAAATCGCGCACCATAATCCACACATCCTTAACCGCCTGTTTATTCAACATTCCATTTGCGCCTGAAACACTGGCTGGATCAATAACCCAGGCAAATAAAGTCGATGCGATTGCAAACAGCCATCCGCAAAGGTTAAAAATTCCCATCAGCAAGGTCTTAAATGTACACATGAATATATCATCGGTTCCACATGACTTGGTTTTTTCACCAGCTCCTGGAAGATACGCTGCCGCACCAGCAGAACCTCCATCGTTCTCATAAGCATTTCCCGTAAGACCTCCATTTGTAACAGTAATGAACGCGCATCGTCCAGCAACGTCAGAAGCCCTTTTTTCCCCATTAAGATCTGTACACGAACAAGTTCCCGTTGATGCATTCCAAGTTCCTCCATTACCAGGAGTTTCACAGGCTGATTTATTTTCCAAAGCTCTTGCAGCATTGGGGCTTGAAAAGAACATCGAAAAACCAAACACCAAAAACAAGACAACTAAAAGTGCCTTGGCATAATTGACCTGTGAAATGTTTTTTCTTTTCATGAAATGGCCTCCTTGAGCAATTTCGCCAGGATTATTTTTGTTTTTTGCAGTCCTGTTCATCAGGATTTTTTTCTTACATTTGCATTGAAATTATATCACAGATCGCTCAAATTGCTAAATGGCTACACTGTCAAATTGTTGAGAAATACAAAACAAAAAAGAACCTGCCATTAAAAGCAGGTTCTTCAAAAAAATGTGAGCATTAGCAAAAGCTAACAATATAACAATTTGACAATGTAGCAATTTTTCTAGTATATGAATCCCTTAATCGCCCTACTACTTGCAGAAAGTGTTCTTGTGCTCTTTCTGGCAAATCCAGCGTAATTCATTTCACTAACTGTGATTGTGTCGCCACTAACTTTTTCAACCAAAGCAACGTGTCCATAATAGCGATTTTCAGTTGTGACAACTATAGCGCCGGCTCGCGGCGTTTTTCCTGTTGCATATCCGGCAGCCTTAGCATGATATAGCCACGTTCCAGCGTTTCCTCCCCATGGAACGTAACGTTTTTGAGCCACATACCAAGTGCAATAACCATATGGGAAACGATGTCCAGATCCAGCTTTTCCCTTGAGGGTAACGCCTCCTGACACTTCAGGGGTTCCTCCTGCAGAATTAGCATACTGACGTTTTTCAATAATAGACGTTCCCGTTGAAGATGGCGCAGCAGGTTTTGGGGCATCTCCTTGCCCATCTGGAATTACAATTTCTTCGCCTGATTCCAAATCTCCATTTGCTGGCAAATCATTAAATGCAATAATCTTATCTTTCTCTGCTTTAAACTTCGTAGCAATCGCATCAATATTATCTCCAGCCTTCACTACATATTTAATTCCAGAAATCGGCAAAATAAACATCGTGTCGCCTGGCATGATTGAATCGACATTACTAATATCATTGGCCCACAAAATCGTATTGATTGAAACTTTATTTTTTGCTGCAATAGAACCAAGTGTATCTCCTGATTGCACAATATACATTTTTACTCCGCCGTCTTCTTCAGGATCTTGCATAGGACTTGCCCCTCCAGTTGCAGCCATAATACCCTGCACGTTAATTACACTGCTCGCCTGATCTTCCTCTTTAGCGCCAGGTTCTATAGCTGTACTCGCTTTGGAAAGTGGTACGAGTGCCAAATCATTTTTCTTATCAATCTGACCATTGATTTTATTGCTGCTTGAAGAAGCAGCTTTTGCGGGAGTATCCCAATAACCAAAAAGAAAACTGCCCGCACCCTTATTGGATGAAGCATTCGTGGCAGACACAAGTAGTGCACTTGAAACAACCACTGCAAAGGCAGAATATCTGCGAACCAGATGGAGTAACTTTATAGTTCTCCTTTCTTTTATGAAGTTGGCGATTGCACGCTGACGAAGATAAAGCTTGGTATTAAGGTTTTTGAAGTCAATTCGCCTAAGAAAAACAGTAATATAAGAAAAAATAGGTTTTTTACTAATAGCTAAATCCTTTCAATTGACTTATGAGTGTAGAGAATAAAGTTGACTGCAGATAATATTATCCGCAATTTGAAGCTGCTAATCTCAGCAACTGCAACCTCCCATAGCTCAAAGCCTTAATTTTTAAACTGCTTACTAGTATATACTGACGGTCGCTTTTGTCAAAGGGTTTATGCACAAAAATGCCACTTCTTGCCTTAAATCAGCCACAATTTCAATAGCCATTCTTATAAAAATCAAAAGTGGAGTATAACACGCAGCCAAAAAACTATCGAGAATTACAATCATTATCTCAAACGTTTTTTGACATGGTCAAAGATAAACAAACCAGAAGACATCACGGCCGAACTTATCCATTCTTATCGGCTTTATCTAAATAGACTTGAAGACAATTCTGGAGCGACACTCAAAAGATCAACTCAAAATTACCATCTGATTGCTATCCGCAGCTTTCTGAAATATTTATCCAAGCGCGATATCAAAAGCTTGGCTTGTGAAAAAATTGAAATTGGAAAAAATCCTGCCCATGAAATAGAATTTCTCGATGGCGCGGAAGTTGAAAGATTACTGAATTCAGCCAACGGCCAAGATGTCAAAGCTTTGCGAGACAGAGCTATATTGGAACTTTTATTTTCCGCAGGTCTTCGCGTCAGCGAACTCGTACATATCAATCGAGACCAAATCAATCTTGAGAGGCAGGAGTTTAGCGTACGAGGCAAAGGAGATAAAATCAGAATAGTCTTTATTTCAGATACTGCCAAAAATTCAATCGAGAAGTATTTAGCCAAGCGCCAAGACATAGATCCAGCACTTTTCATCAGATATTCCAACAAGAAAATTGGCGAAGACCCGGAAACAAAAAGACTCACACCCAGATCAGTGCAAAGAATTGTAAAATCTTATGCTGCTGCAGCCGGAATCGTGAAAGATGTTCATCCTCACACTATCAGACATAGCTTTGCAACAGACCTTCTCTCTAATGGCGCCGATATTCGAAGTGTTCAAACAATGCTTGGGCACTCATCAATCACAACAACACAAATCTACACTCACGTGACAAATGAACAACTGAAAGACATCCACAAAAAATTCCATGGGAAAGCAAACTCGTGAATCAAGAAGTTAGAATTATGAATCAAGTAAAAATCACCCAATTGGGTGATTTTTTAAAGGCGAGTTATTAATCATGATTCTTAATTCATAATTCATGATTCAAATCTTTATCAGGTTTGCGTAGTCTGCTGACAATCTTTTGATTCCACTTTTCTTGAAAGCAACCACGATAACGTCATCAATTGCTGAAATAACAATTCCGTCTCCAAATTCCTGGTGACGAACTCGTTCTCCGCCTTTAAGTTCCGTCTTTGTTTTAATCTTAATATTCTGATTCAGAAGCTTTTCAAAAACTCTTTGCTCTGCTTCGCGATAAGATTTTTTCTCAACCATCTTTTCAGGAATGTCTTCCAAAAATCTCGACGGACTATTCATTTGCGTAGAACCAAAAAGTGTTCTTTGACGAGTAAACAAAAGATAGATTTGTTCTTTTGCCCGAGTAATTCCTACATACATCAGACGCCTCTCCTCCTCCATCTCACTGCTCGCCAAAAGACTTCGAGCATGTGGAAGAATTCCCTCCTCTAAACCAACAATAAAAACTACTGGAAATTCCAAACCTTTTGAGCTGTGAAGCGTCATCAGGTGTACTGCATCCTGGTCCTGATCAACATTATCAACATCAGAAGCCAAGGCAACCTCTTCCAGAAATGTACTAAGCACATCATCATAATCCCCTGCGGACTCATCATATTTTTTAGCTACCGATATGAGTTCTTTCACATTTTCCCATCGCGGTTCACCTTCGGACCCTTCATTCAAGAGCATCTGTTCATATCCACTCTCTTTGAAAACTTTTTCAATAAAATCAGAAAGCTTAATACGAGGTTGGATTTCTTTCATTCTTTTGATGAATTCGCAAAACTTTGCAATTGCTTCCACTTTGACATGTGACAAGTGACCAGTGACCAGTGACCTATTCCCTCCAGCCTCGATAGGATTTAGTTGCATTGCTCTTGATTCACCAAGCCATACCTTAACTGTTGCCTCACCGATATTTCTTTTCGGTTCTCCAATAACTCTTTCAAGTGAAACAACATCCGTATGATTTGAAATCAATCGCAGATAAGCAATCATGTCTTTCACTTCTTTGCGTTGATAAAATTTGATTCCACCAATAATTCGATACGGAATAGAATTTTTCAAAAACACTTCTTCGATGCTTCGCGATTGCGCATTAGTTCGATAAAGTACTACGAATTTTTTAAATACTCCTTGAGCGTTCGCTTTTATTTCGCGAGCAACAAATTCAGCCTCATCTCTCTCATCAGCAGCTTCAAACGATGTTACCAATTTCCCGGCTTCTTTTTCAGTCCAAAGATTTTTATCCTTACGGTTAATATTTTTAGAAATAACGCCATAAGCCGCATCCAAAATTACTTGCGTTGAACGATAGTTTTGTTCAAGATGAATAATTTTAGCTTCTGGATAATCCTTTTCAAAATTCAAAATGTTTTTGATATCAGCTCCGCGAAATTTATAAATACTTTGCCAGTCATCTCCCACCACACAAAGATTGCGATGTTTGCTCGCTAAAAGATTAATCAGCAAATACTGCGCACGGTTAGTATCTTGATATTCATCCACCATGATATATTGGAATTGTCTTTGATAATGATCTAGCACATCCGGAAAATTTTTGAAAAGCTCAACAGTGAACATAATGATGTCATCGAAATCCAATCCATTATTTTCTTTCAAGCGTGTTTGATAAAGTGCATAGCATTTAGCTGCAATTTCCTCATAATATCCATTTGCTTGCTGAGCAAATTGATGCGGTCCCATAAGCTCATTTTTTGCTTTACTAATCGTGCCAAGAATTGCGCGCGGTGCAAACTGCTGAGCATCGATTTCCAGTTCTTTCAAAACTTTCTTTATCAAAACTTGCTGGTCTTGATCATCAACGATATGAAAAGTTTTTTGATATCCAAGAGCTTCAATTTCACTACGTAAAATTTTCGAGCAAATAGCATGAAATGTTCCCAGCGTAGGCAGATCAGAATTTCCATAAAGGCTGTATTTATAATTTGCATCAGCCTCCGGGTATAAAATCTTCATTACTCGCTCCTTCATTTCTTGAGCTGCCTTATTAGTAAAGGTTACTGCTAATATATTTCTCGGAGGAACATGGTGATTCTTGATTAAATATGCCACACGATGTGTCAAAGTTTTAGTTTTTCCACTACCTGCTCCAGCAATAATTAAAAGCGGCCCATCCGCCGTAATCACCGCTTCCTTTTGCTGACCATTTAATCCTTCTAAAATATCCATATTTTTATTGTCATCCTGAGCGAAATTGAGACCGATAGGTCGAAATGAAGTCGAAGGATCTGAATTTCTGTTATTTTTTTATATTATTATTCCCGAGAAATCGGGAATCCAGCCCTTATTGTAGCACACTTAAAAAATAATGCGGTCTCATGCTTTCTTATTTCTTAATTTCAAAACCTATCTTTTTCTCATTAGCTCTTTCAGGGTCAGTTATTAATCTCGTGATCACCTTGAAAATTGTGGCGAATTTCGCATCGTATTTACCTTCCATCTCTTCAATCTTTCTCCTAAGCTCCTTATTGCTGATGATCATTTCCTTAATCTTTGTAAATGTCCTTATTATCTGAATGTTAACCTGAATCGCTTTTTCACTTTTCAAAACGCTCGAAAGCATCGCAACCCCCTGTTCAGTGAAAGCATATGGCAGTTGAGATGAAAACTTAAGCTGTTTAAGGTGGTCACAATTTGTGACCACCTCTTCTTTTTCGGCTACAGTCAACTGAAACATAAAATCATTAGGAAATCTTTTTATATTCCTCTTGACTGACTGATTGAAAACCTTTGTTGAAACGCCATAAAGCATTGCTAGATCACTATCAATCATGACTTTCTTACCCCTGATAAAAAGTATCCTATTCTCAATTATTTCTTGCGGAACCAATAATGAATTTTCGTTTTTGTTTTGCATTTGTTTAATATCAATATATTTATAGTGATATTATATCACTTATTATAAATACTAGTCAAATTCCATGCAAAAAGTTTTAAAAAACTACGTTACAATATACTGAAATATTGTAACGTAGGAATTATCTACTGTTCCTAGTAGCTAAAAGCTGGTAGCTATAAGATGTTTACCAATTTTTTCCAGTCCTCAACCGAAAGTTCTTGAGCTCGAGTATTTTTAACAAAACCAATCGATTCAATCTTTTCCAAAACTTCTTTCTTATCAACATGAAGTCCATTGGAAAGATTATTTTCAAGTGTTTTTCTTTTAGCAGAAAATCCCGCTCTCACAATTCTAAAAAATTTCTTCACCTCCTCCTTCTTTTCACTAGTTACTGATTGCTGGTTACTGGTTACTATCTTAATGATTGCACTATCCACTTTCGGCACTGGATCAAAAGCTGCGCGAGGAACAGTAAAAAAGCAATCTAATGATTGGCGCCGTAATATAATAAGGAATATTTGCAATCACTTTATAACCTGACTGCAACTCGTTTTTAACTATCAATTCTGGAAGATTTATTTTCAAAATATCGTCATGGATAATTTCAACATTTTCATCATATTGAAATTTTTCCTGCAAAACAGGAATCAGTCTGTCATCGAGTTCAATAGCAATAACTTTTTTACATTTTTCTACCAACAGCTCAGTGAGCGCTCCCTGCCCCGGTCCAATTTCAATGACAACATCATCAGGAGAAATATTTCCATTTTTAACAATTTTTTCCAGAACCTGATCGTCTTTCAAAAAATTCTGCCCCAAACTTTTCTTAGCTTTTAACTTTTCCATATTATTAACAGCCTAATTTATCTAAATTACTTTTTACATGAATTTATAGCCTACAACCTACGACCTAATTCCTAATTCCTAATTCGTAATCACTTCCATCTTCACATCCACTACTCCCGCGCCGATAGAAGCAATCTGAGCGAAGGCAACTTTGTCCAAGTCAATTATTCTCCCAGCTCCAAAAGGACCCCTGTCATTAATCTTCACAATCACCTGTTTTCCATTTGCCTTGTTTGTTACCCTAACATAACTCCCCATTGGAAGCCAGGGATTAGCCGCAGCCATCGTTCCAGTCCAAGCATACCAGCTCGCTGCTCCAGTATGAACTTTTCCAACTTCTACATGTGTCCCTTGCGTGACAACCTCATTAACAGGATCCTTAACAATATTGCTTTCTAAAATTTTTCTAGAAATTTCTTTCCCGTCATTGAACACGACTTTATATTTCACTTCCTTCACCCCTTTTTCACCTTTTTGCGTAACTTTTTTCACTCTCCATCCCAATTTATCATCTTCGTTTGATGTGGTCTTGAAATCAATATCCAAATTTTTCGTTTCTTCTTTAATAAGAACATGTGTCACTGTAATTGTTTCGCCACCTTTTATATTACTGTTTCTCACTGGCTTGGTAACATCGTCCTCATCAAATTTTATATCTTTATTTTCCCAGATAGCTTCCTCAACCGTATTTTGAAAAGTATAAATCGTTTTCGAATCTCCACCCTCTTTGATGCTCTTTCAAAAATTCTTCAACTGATTTTACGGTAGATATAATTTCATAAACAACTCCATTATCATTAAGTTCAATATTTTTTTGAGCAGCTTCGAAATTCAAATCAGCAGCAGTTACAGGCGAAACAAGAAACCCTAAAATAATTACTCCGCATATGACTGGAATAATTGTTTTATAATTTTTATTTGTATCACTTTTATTCATCTAATACCGCCTGAATTTTTATAAAGCAAAGGTTGGTTTTTTCAATCCATCATACGCAATACCTGGTTCTAAAATCATACAAACATGCAGCTTTGAAAGCATTTTTGCTAGCCTGTTTTCCCTGCCTACCGGCAGGCAGGTTTTTCGGCCAATTGATACGAGAGTATCTCTGAGCTTTTGGATAGTGAGTATTTTATCCAAAAGCGTGCTCGAAAAAGGAAGCGGGATAGCAAAAAACGATATATGTGTCACTAACATTGATCAACTGGAGCTATGTAATGTGTATAATCTTCTTATTCCGTCTTAAATCTGTATTGCACAGCTTCCGCAATATGATTAGCTTCAATTTTTTCGTTGCCAGCCAAGTCCGCAATAGTGCGTGCAATTTTTATGATGCGATGATAACCCCTGGCGCTAAGCCTTAATGCGGTTACGGCGCTTTTCAAAAGATCCTTGCTCGCCTCATCTAATTGGCAAAAAGTTTTTATTTGGTCAGAAGACATTTCACTATTGGAAACAATCGGCAAATCAATAAATCTTTTTTCTTGAATTTTTCTGGCCGCCTCTACACGATCCCTAATTTTTTCACTAGCTTCTTCATGAACATTTTCCTGAAGCTTATCAAAACTTAAGCGAGGAACTTCAATATGCAAATCAATCCTATCCATAATCGGACCAGAAATTTTTTGTTGATATCTGACAATTTGAGATGGCGTGCATGAACAAACTTTTTCTGGGTCAGTAGACATGCCGCAAAAACATGGGTTCATAGCTGCCACCAAAATGAATCTCGCAGGAAAATGAAGCGAACCCTTCGCCCTCGAGATTGTAATCATACCATCCTCCAATGGCTGGCGCAAATTCTCCAAAACGCTTTTTGGAAACTCTGCAAATTCATCCAAAAACAAAACTCCGCGATGCGCCAAACTGATTTCTCCAGGCTTCGGATAAGAACCTCCGCCGATTAGCGAAACACTTGATGCACTGTGATGCGGTGCTCGATAAGGACGAATTGTCACAAGAGATTGTCCTTTATGAAGTTTTCCAGCAACAGAAAATATTTTAGTAATTTCAAGTGCCTCATTTAAAGTTAAGCGAGGCAAAATTGTTGGCATTGCTTTTGCCAACAATGTTTTCCCACTGCCAGGAGGTCCATTCAATATTACATTATGACCGCCAGCAGCTGCAATTTCAAGTGCGCGCTTGGCATGTTGTTGCCCACTAATATGAGCCATGTCATTAACATGCTCTCCGTGTTTGAAAAGATCTTCACCATCAAGCTCAGGAAAATAACTAATGTGACGATTTCCTGCGAAATGATCAGCTAAATCATAGAGTGTACTCACGGGAACAATATTGATGCCTTTCACCACACTAGCTTCCGATGCATTCTCAGCTGGAACATATAATTCCTGAAATCCTTTTTCTTTTGCAAGAAGCGCAATCGGTAAAATTCCCTGGATTGATCTGACTCTACCATCCAATGATAATTCTCCCACAACCATTCTGGATGTAAAATCAAATTGCAATTGCTTTGTTGCAAGCAAGAGTCCTATCGCAATCGGCAAGTCATAAATTGGGCTTGCTTTTGGAAGATCCGCGGGAGCCAAATTAACAGTAACTCGCCCGCATTGATGTGGCGGTTTGAATCCACTATTTTTGATGGCACTACTGACTCTGTCTCTTGATTCTTTTATCGCAGTATCCGGCAAGCCGACAATAGAAAAATTATGAAGACCTGCACCAAGCACGTCGACTTCAACTTCCACAACTTCTCCGTCCAAGCCAATTGTTGCAGCTGAATAAATTTTCGAAGACATAAGTTAAATTTTCAGATTATCAATTTTCAGTCTCAATTGCATTTCTGCCTTTACGAGCCGCTAAAGCAAAAGCAAAAATAAAGACAACCCCAACCGTCTGAAACGGTGCTAAATTTAAGCCAAATAAAAATTCGATAACTGTCGTAAAAAGTAAGACTCCAAATTGTTTCAATAATATAGACTGAAATACTGTCCTATCATGTTCGGCATGCATAACGTTTCCTAAGAACATCATTGCGGCTGTAAATATACTACTGCCAGAAGATATAACTGTACCAATAACTGGCAGCGAACCCAGGCCTATAAGATCTAGGCCATCTTTTAATATGGCAGCCATGATTGCAAAAAAATATGGGGCATCCGTTAATGGGTGTATTTTTCCTATCAAGGAAAAAAATCCCCAAGGAGTCAACGACTTTACTAAAGTTTTTGCTTCTCCTCCGAGTTGCTTTGCTTCTTTATAATTCTGGCGAGCCTTATCTAATTTTTCCCTTAACTCATTAGGTAAATATTTTTCAGCTTCAGCCGCTTTATTTTTTATGGAATTGCGCAAATTTACATTTTCTGGTCTTCCATTGTAATCAATTTCCTCAGCAGAATTTCCTTTTTTTCTTGCTAGAGCTAACTCATTCATGACGTTAAGGTTTCGTCGAATTTCAGGATGATTAACAAAAACGTCTTCTTGAAAACCAGCTTTATCAGAAGGACTATAAGGTGTTGCACGTCCATGCGGAAGTACATGCTGAAAATCCTCCGCTTTCGGCGGCTGCATTCGCGCACTATTTAAAGCATCCTGCTTTTCGTAATCAATCGCCGCATTTCCCATACAACACTAACTTCCAAAATCTTTCTTGGCTTGCTCAATTTCCATAAGCTGACGTGGATCTGAAGTAATAATCTGGTCTTCAGCATATGATGCAATAACCTTAATAGCAACGTGTTTTGCTCCAGCAAATAAAACTCCTTCTCCAACGTTACTTTCCAATAGTAAGAATTTTTCTTGCTCGGTAAGATAGAAAGTGTCAGAAATAGTGTCGATTGCAGCTGGTGATTGACGCAGCAACAATTGAAGCGAAGAGTTTGTCACAATTGGTTTTCCATAACGCGACGACATGAAATCCGCAATATCCTGAGTAATAGTTGTCAGACCCGTATAATATTTTCGGCAACGTTTCGCAATTCCAAAAAGGAAAGATGCGGCATCTTCATTTTGCATCATAACCCAAGCTTCATCGACAACCACGATTCGTTTTTTCAATGTCGAACGCATCTCATTCCAAATAAATTGCAAAATAGTATACAT
>Ga0076077_120_pt1 | contig 14091 bp, 9 predicted proteins | sample RifGroC1_FD_68119 | JGI IMG/M metagenome (GOLD analysis project Ga0076077, IMG submission 68119) | Parcubacteria bacterium GW2011_GWC1_38_22
ATTTTTGGCAGTTGAAGTTCAAGGAAAAACGATTGATGATTTAGTGTCCATGAGCGTTACTCATATGCGCGAGTTTTTCGAGGCGCATGAAAAATGGACTGTAAGCTCTCAAGAAAAAATTATTGCCAAGCCGATTGTGAGAGAAATGCTTCAAAGGCTTTTAGCTTTGGAAAATGTGGGATTGGAATATTTGAATCTTGGACGTAGCGCCCAAACTATTTCTGGCGGAGAAGCTCAGCGTATCCGTTTGGCTGCCCAATTGAATTCACAGCTGATGGGAATCGTCTATGTTTTGGATGAACCATCGATCGGACTTCATTCGCGCGATACGGAAAAATTGATTGCGACAATCAAGGCACTTCAAAATGTTGGAAATTCTTTGATAGTTGTTGAACATGACGAAAGCATTATCAAGGCTGCTGATTGGATTATCGATATGGGGCCTGGCGCTGGAGAAGAAGGAGGAATCGTTGTTTTTGAAGGAGACTACAAAAAATTATTGGCTTCTAAAAATTTGACTGCGCAATACATTTCCAAAAAGAAAAAAGTTTCTGAAAAGAAAAAATATCGCGAAGGAAATGACAAATTCATTGAAATTTTTGGAGCAGAAGAGCACAACTTGAAAAATATCGATGTGAAAATTCCACTTGAAAAATTTGTGGCTATTTGCGGTGTTTCAGGAAGTGGAAAATCAACTTTGGTGAAAAATATTTTAGCGAAAGCTCTTTCACGTCATTTTTATAACACTAAAGACCTTCCTGGTAAGCATAAAAAAATCAAAGGTTTTGAACATGTAAAGAAGGTCATCAGTATCAATCAAAATCCGATTGGTCGCACACCTCGCTCAAATGCAGCAACGTATACGGGAGTATTTTCTCACATCAGAGATTTATTTGCTGCAACGGAAGAAGCAAAAAACAGGGGGACGCGCTTTTCAAAAAAGACTCTGGAAATCGAATACAAAGGTTTCAATGTGGCGCAAATCTTGGACATGGACGTGCGCCTCGCTCTTCGCTTTTTTGCTCGTCATCCTTTGATTGCGGAAAAATTGAAAACCATGGAAGATGTCGGACTTGGATATCTTAAGCTCGGTCAAAGCGCAACCAATCTTTCAGGAGGTGAAGCTCAGCGTATCAAATTGGCTACTGAGCTTGCTCGAAAATCTACAGGGTCAACGCTATATATTTTAGATGAGCCTACAGCGGGACTTCATTTTGATGACTTGATAAGGGTAACACCGTGATTGTTGTTGAACATAACTTGGATGTGGTTCGCGATGCTGATTGGGTTTTGGAACTTGGACCGGACGGAGGAGACCTTGGAGGCTACCTGACATTCGAGGGAACACCTGAACAACTTAAAAAAGACAAGAAGAGTTGGACGGCAAAATATCTCTAACGAGAAATTTTGAATTCTGAATTTTGAATTTCGATTCAATTTCGAATGAATAAATGTTTCAAGTATTAAAACATTAAAAATTTTTGCTCCGGGCTTATCCTTGGAGGAGGACATTCAAAATTCAAAATTGGAAATTCAAAATTAAATATCTTTATTGATCAAATAGATTACAATAAAAGCAATATTATTGCTATCGATGAAAAAACAATATCATTCACCGCATTCCTCAGTGTCCATGCACGCTCGGGACAACCATCCTTGAAACGACAGTGAACAAATTGATGAAAGCGATATATTTTTTCTAGAAATTTGAAATTGAGTTTCCAATATAAAACAGTTAGCAAGTCTGGGAGCATTGAAATGAAAGCGCCTGTCAGAATTGAAATGAAAACTGCTTTATTGGAATCTTGAAAGCTGGTTGCAAGAATAATTATAAAAAGTCCTGCAAATAAATCCAGCGCAACTTTCCACCAGGTGTTCTTGAAAGTTGATTTTTTGCCAAGATATTCGCCGTGACGAAAAATATCCAGTGTATAATGAAGAGGAATGAGAATGGCAGTAAGTACAATTGGATTGGAAATATATTTTCCGACGGCAGCTCCGACGAGTGCGTGAGTTGTTAGAATCATAATAAATTTTAATTTTTAATTTTGAATTCTGAATTTTGAATCAAATCTGAATGACTGAATGTTTGAAACATTAAAACATTGGAAATTCATTCTAAATTCAAAATTGGAAATTCGAAATTTATTTTTATGGATAAAAATGGTATTTTATACATCGTCGCTACTCCTATCGGAAACCTTGAAGACATTACACTGAGGGCTTTAAGAATTCTGAAAGAAGTTGATTTGATTGCGTGTGAAGATACTCGCGTGACCAGAAAACTTCTTAATCATTATAGCATAGCCACACATTCGATTGCTTTTCACCAACACACTGACAGTGAAAAAACTCAGAAAATCATTGAAGATTTGAAAGGTGGAAAAAATATTGCGCTGGTGACTGATGCTGGAACCCCGGGTGTTTCTGATCCTGGCAATAAATTAGTAGAAGCTGCTATTGCAGCTGAAATCATCGTGCTGCCGATTCCTGGAGCTTCAGCTATTGCTTCAATTGTCAGTGTTGCGGGGATTGATATGCAGCAGTTCACATTTTTGGGTTTTCCTCCGCACAAAAAAGGAAGAGAAACATATTTCAAAAAAGTTGCAGCCTCAAAAATTCCAGTGATGTATTACGAATCTCCGCACCGGGTGCTCAAAAATTTAGAGCTGTTAGCTGAACTTTCAAAAACGGAGTTCGACTCCGAATCGGAGAAGAACTCCGGGAAAGCAAAAAAAATAATCTTGGGTCGCGAATTGACAAAGATGTTTGAAGAAGTTGTGCGAGGATCAATCGAAGAAGTGCTCAAATATTTTCAAGAAATTCCATCCAAAGTGAAAGGGGAGTTTGTGATAATTGTGCATTAATCATGCAACCATGCAAGCATCTCAACATGTGAACATATAAATATTTAACACATGCAAACATTTAAATAATTTAAAATTAAAATAAAATGTTACGTAACATGCTACGTAACAAAAACCCTCCAATGTTGGTTGGAAGACTTTTAATTTTACAGATAAAAAGAAGGCCGCACTGGAATTGCTCCAGGCGGCCTTTGCTTGTTTTTTAGCGGCGGTATTCACCAGTCAGGATATTGAATGCTTGCGGACGCGTTTGAGCAAAATAGTCTGCATCCGAACGTTCATAGTAGTTGAATCTCAAGCGGAAAACCAGGTCACCGTCAAAGAAGATCTGACTGGTGCAGGCTGGAGACGGGAGCGATGTTTTCCAGAGAGGTTCCTGTCCTCCATTCGGCGGTAGTTTGATAATCGAGCTCCCTTCGCCAAGGTTAACAAAATAGATGTTCTCTTGGTCGTCAACTGTGATTTCGTGAATTCCACTTTCATTGCTGGTGGAATAGAGCGGCTTGGAATCTTCTGTTGCGATGCTTACTTCGTAGAGGGTTGTAAGCATCTGGTAATTGGGGTTTTCCGGATTCTGATAGTGGATGGACATGAGTATCCTTGTCGGTGTAAGAGTGAAGGATTGAAGTGTATCCTCCATGATGTCGGCGGCGAAAGGATGAATCAAAGGCGCTTCCACTAGGTTGTTGAAGTCCCTGTCCATCATAACAACTCGACCTCTGCCCTTGAATCCTGACTTGTATTGCTCCCCTGCAAGAAAAACTTTATCCTGCATGACCTCCATGAAATCGAAGTAGAAATTTCTTGGCGATGGTTTCATGGTTATTTCGCCAGAAAGGCTGACTTTTGCGAAAGACTGCACATTGTTGATGTCTATGATCATTTGGTAAAAGGGTTCGTCTTGAAACCTTTTTATTTCTCCGCAAACCATCGCGTTTTGCAAAACCGAAACTGAGCTGACCGTGAGGTCATCCAGGTTTACCGTAGCCATGAGCAACTCCCCATGACTTCTATATGAAGCTGCATGTTCAGTGAAACCCATGAAAGGTGCTGCCTTGGTGGCGAAAACGGTGACCGTGTTTCCTTGAGGGAACAGATTCTTATTGATGTAGAAATTCTCACCGGAAAATACTTTTACATGTCTCAGATATTTGTAAAACTTATCGTAGACATACAGGTAGACACCGTCTGCTTTTTCGATGCCGAAGATTCTGAAGTCACCATTTTTTACGAAAAAAGGCGTTGAACTGTCCGTTACGAGTTCTGTTATGACTACGTTAGATTGCAACGATGCAGGTCCTGTCACGTCATTACTATTTGCAGTCACTTTGAAGGTATAAAATTTCTCCAATGGCAATCCACTGCATGTTATAGGGCTGGCTTGTCCTGTCATTGCCATGAATTCCACACCATTTTGATAGCATGTAACGGTATAGCTTGTGACACCCTTATTGATTAAGGGCTGCTCAAAAGAGACAACCACAGTTGATGCGTCGACAGCTTCTGCTGTGACCTTTCTTGGCTCGCTCGGTTTCATTGACTGCGGGATGACATTGTTATCCGTGTTTCCGCCTCCGCCTCCGCAACCGTTGGTGATGGTTAACGTAAAAATCGTGAGTGCTGCAACAACCACTGCAAATCTTAGTTTTCTCATGGCGCTGCCCCCTTAGATTTTGTTTGGACTATTTTAAAATAGTCCAGTTGAAGTTGAACTTACTTTCGAGAGTTTTCTTATGTGAATCCTGACAGTTAATTGTCAAAGAAGGAGTCAATTTTTTGAAGATGATTGACTGAGGATTATCTCACATTCTGGAAAAAAGTCAATAGCCTTGTATATATTGGAATACTACAATATAAATAAGTAAAATACAACAATATATTATAATGAATCCAAAACTTATCCACAGCCTATCGTAAGATTTTAAAAACTATGGTATAATTTAACCAACTTCAAATGATATTGTTGCGCCTGCATTGTATGCATTGCAACTCGGTATCTTTTTTAAATAAAATAATAAAATAAAAAGAATCATGAATAAGCCTTGCTTATCTATGATTTAAAAAACTTGGCATGAGGAACAAATTTAAAAATATTTCCAGGAAAAGCACCTACTGGATGAGCATCGCCATTGTAGGTATTGTGGTTGGCCTCTCGATTCAATTTGCTGGAGCATGGACTGCTCCAGGTTCAGCGGCACCGAACGGTGACGTGACTGCTCCTGTTTTGACTAATGGTAACCAGGATGTGACAATCAAAAATCTTGTTGTTACGGATTCTATAAAATTGGGCGGTGTAAAGAGAAATATTTGGCCGCAGGCTTATGAACCTGGTATAAGGGATAATTTTACAGTTGGAACGACTACTAATTGGGAAGTTCCTTATGGTGTTAATAAGTTGCACATTGAAGCGTGGGGAGGCGGTGGAGGTGGAGCTATGGGCAGATACAGTCAAGGCCTATGGTGGACTAATCATCTAACTATCACTTCCGGGGGAAGCGGCGCAAGTGGTGCTTATGTTAGGGCTGATATGCCAGTCAAAGCTGGTGAAATACTCAAAATTACTGTGGGGAATGGCGGAGCAGGTTCAGCTAGATTAGATCATGCTACACCAAGTATTTACAGTATAGGAGGGGGGGGTACATACACCACTGTCGAGCAAATACAGAATGGAAGTTATGTAGCTGTTCTCACTGCTAATGGCGGATTAGGTGGTTATGATCATGACGATTGGTATAATGTCGGTGGTTATATATTGTGCGATACTGCTAATTCTAGAGTTAGAGCAGCTAAAGGCTTGGCTTCTTCAAGCTTACCCGGAGCTGATTTAAAGAATGGGAAAGATGGCAATTATTGCATTATGGGGGAATCATATTTCAGTGATGGGTATTGGAGTGACGGTACTCAAGATAATGATTGGCAGCCTATTTGGACTGCAGGATCTTGGTCCCCTGCAAATGTGAGTCGTGGATATATTGCAAGTCCAGGTGCTATTCAAGGTTTAGATGCTCCTTTTGGCGCATATGGGGATGGCGGAAGAGGCGCAGCGTGGGGCGATGGTCCTGATCCGGCAGTAGCTGGCGCTGCAAAAGCGGAAGATGGTCAACCTGGTAAAATAATAATCACGTATTAGTGTTAAAAATAAAAATATGAACAACAAATTAATTATTTTATTGCTGGCCGTAATTCTTTGTTTGAATGTGATTGGTGGAGGCGTCCTTTATTTTCAGAAAAAAGAGTTAAGTGACCTGCGCAGTAAATATTCAAATATTTCTCTATTGCAAGATTCAAGCGCTGCTAAGGCTGTAACTGGGGAAGAGTTAGTCAAGATTAAAGACAAACTGGCTGAATTGCAATTTAAATCGTTAGTGGACAGCGAGAAACAAATCCAAGGAACGATAGTGAATATTTCTAATGATTCCATGACGGTGAAAACGCAGATTAAGGAATTGGATAAGCTTAAAGATGTGGACTTAACTCAAGGGTATATTGTTGAATCCAAGGATGTTGAATATGTGGTTGCTTTCGATGCTAACACTAATTTCGACTCGAGAGAGAAAGCCGCTCTTAAGCAAGGTGATTTGATTAGGGCTGAAAGCGATCAAACAATATATGGCAAAGATACATTTGTTGCCAAAGCTATCACTTATTTGTATCCATTAGAATTTTCTGAGAAGCCAACTCCTGAACAGATGGCTAAAGCCTTGGAAAATAGTGTAAACAATCAATAGGTATATTTAATAAAAGCAGTGTGACAGTATATAATTTTCAAGCACAAAAATGAAGAAAAAAATATTTTTCTCAACACTTATTTTTTCGGCTGCATTTATGTCTGCCGGGATTTTAAAGATAAATTTTGCGAATGCATTGCTGCTTCCTGCGACTGGTTGGGATTGGGGTGGAAGTGAGGATGCTAATCTTCCTGGATCAGCGGGTGTTATTGATGGCAATGAAACCGGCATTGGCTGGGTTAGTTTTGACCCAAATAACCCAGGTGCGGGCGGTGGATCTTATGGTGTCAATATTCCAACCGAGGATGGCGCTGTGACTGGATATGCTTGGAGTAGTAATTTGCAATCATATATTGATTTTGCCCCACATCTTGGTTGTCCGACTGAAAAATATGCCGGTCAATGCGATGCATATCCCGATGGCGGTCTCACTAAGTCTGACGTAACCCGAAAAGGAAATCAACTTGTGGGTTGGGCTAGAATCGTGGGAATTGCAATGGCAAAAGCTGCAAATAATTCCGGAGATCCAGATGAAGATGGCTGGATAAGCTTAGATCCAGGTTCAGAATCATTTGTGGTCACTATTGCAGAAGATGGTAAGACTAATGGTGTGGGTTGGGCTGGCAAGACCCTTGGAGGTATGAGTTTTGAAAGTGTTGAAGTGGCTACTGCTCCGAGAGTTACTTTGGATGTACTTCCTTACGCCTATCTTGAGCCTGGGCAGACTTTTGCATTAAATCCTAAAACAACAAGTATTACTTGGACAATAGCTGACAAAGATATTAAAACTTGTACTCGTTCTTGCTCTGATGGTACAAACACTCTTAATTGCACTGGTTGGACAGGTAATGATTCCATAGTAAATGGTAACGCTGATGTTTCAGTTCCCGCATCAAAAGTTATTTATACATTAGAATGTAAAGATGTATATGATTTAATTACAACTAAGACCGCTGAAGTTAATTATGGTTGCTCAGTTGGCGTATGCGAAACTAATACTCTAAAATGCAAAGCTCATTCCGGAACCTTTTTTGCTGTAACGAGTGGAGACGATGCCTCATGTAAGGGTGGTTGCGAATCTGATTCTGATTGTGTTCTTCGTCAAGGAAGTAACTGGCGAGAAGTTGCACCGTAATATCGGTTGGAATTATGAATCAAGAATTATGAATCAAGAAAGCAAGGATTTTCCTTGCTTTCTTTTTTCTATTGATAAATGTTTATTATGCGGATATAATGAGTTATAAATATAAAGCTATAAAAATGAAGGAAATTATAGAAAAAATACTTAAAGAAGCCTTATTGAAAGCCAAAAACTCTGAAAATTGGCCAGATTTTGAAATACCTGCCTCGGCTTCAGACGGGCCTGCCTCGGCTACAGACGGGCCTGAAATCGTTGTTGATTATGCTAAAAGTGAACAATTCGGGGATTATTCTTCCAATATTGCCATGACTTTGGCTAAAAAAGTTGGAAAAAGCCCAATGGAAATAGCGGGTCAAATTGTTAAATTGCTAGATTGTTATATTGATAAAAAAAACACATGTCATTCCGAGCGAAGCGAAGAATCCCTGGTTAATATGGATAGTAATATTAATTCCGGGATCCTCACGTCGCACTCGGGTGCTCCTCAGGATGACAGCCAACGTTGCTTTGAGAAAATTGAGGTTGCTCAGCCTGGTTACATTAACTTTTATCTTTCAAATAAATATTTGCAAAATGTTGTTGGGAAAATTTTAGCTGAGAAGGAATTGTTCGGTAACCTTTCGAAAAATAAAGAAAAAGTTATTGTTGAATATTCGCAACCAAATACTCATAAGGAATTCCATATTGGGCATTTGCGTAATGTTTTTATTGGCAATTCATTGGTAAATATATTAAGAAAGGGTGGATATGGAGTTACCTCTGCAAATTATATTGGAGATACTGGCACCCATATCGCAAAGTGTTTGTGGGGTATTTCCAAATTTCATTCCGAAGAGAACCTTGATCAAATTAATAATAAAGCTGAATTTTTAGGTAAATCGTATGCTGAAGCTGTAAAAGCAATAAGTGAAAATCCTGATTTCGAAAATGAATTTAAATTGCTGCAGAAGAAATTTGAATCCGGGGATGAGGTTCTCGTCTCACTTTGGGAAAAAACAAAGCAATGGTCCTTAGATGAGTTTGAAAAGATTTATGAGGAATTGGGTGTGAATTTCGATGTATATTTTTGGGAAAGTGTGGAAGAGTTAGAAGGGAAGGCTCTCTTGCCTGAACTTTTAAAAGTAGATTGTATTCAGGAAAGCCAGGGCGCAATAGTTGCTAATCTGGAAGAATATGGATTAGGTGTCTTGGTTTTAGTAAGAAAGGATGGAAGCGCGCTCTATGGTCTTAAGGATATTCCATTGGCCATTAAGAAATTTAAGGAATATGATATTGATAAAAGTATTGTAGTGGTTGATATTCGACAAGGGCTATACTTTAAACAAATTTTCAAAATATTGCAGTTGATGGGATTTGATAAAGATATGCAACATGTTGGTTATGAATTTGTTTCCTTGAAAGGCAGTGAATCAATGTCATCAAGAAAAGGGAATATTATTCCAGCAAGATTTCTCATGGATGAAATTATAAAAAAAGTGGAAGATAAATTTCCTGGAACAAAAGCTGCGAAAGAAATTGGGCTTGGTGCATTGAAATTTTATATGCTCAAATATTCGTCGCAAAGCAAGATTGAATTTGATATCAATGAAGCTGTTAAACTTGAAGGAAGTGGTCCATACGTGCAATATGCGCATGCAAGAACTTGTAGCATACTTGGGAAAGCAAAAGAAAATTTCAATTTTCAGCTATTAAATTCTAATCTTGACTTACTTATCCATGAAAAGGAGTTTAGTTTAATAAAAGAACTTGATAAGTTTCCTGAATTAATTGCGGAGGTTGCAAATACCCATGAGGTTCACAAATTTCCTCACTATGCCATGAAGTTGGCGGATAAGTTTCATTCTTTTTATGATGCTTGTAGGGTTATTGATGAAGGGAATATTGAATTGACAAAAGCCAGACTTATGCTAGTATTATCAACCAGGATAGTTTTAGGAGAAACACTGCGTTTGATTGGTGTATCAGCTCCTGAGAAAATGTAAAAATTACTAAAATAACCAGTAACCAGCAATCAGTAACAAAATAAAAATTGAAGATATTTTTTTCAAATATTACCAGTTACTAGTTACAAGTTACCAGTTACTAACGTTATGAAAATTGGAATTGATGCCCGCTCAATCTTGAATCCGGAAAAAGGTGATGCTATCGGCGTTGGACACTACACTTATCAACTCATTAGGCACCTTTTGAAAAATGACAGCGAAAATGAATATGTGATTTTCTTTGATTTCAGGGTGCGTGAAAAAGATGTGAAAAAATTTGCACGTCCAAATGTGACGATTAAGTTTTATCCTTTTTCAGATTATAGAAAATACTTGCCTGGAGCTTACGGAGAAATTTTAGGAACAGCAATTCTTCAAAAAGAAAAATTGGATGTCTTACATTCTATGTCAGCTACCAATAGGATTCCGATGGGTTATACCGGCAAGACAATTGTCACGTTCCATGACATGGCGATGTTTAATGTTCCTCAGTGCCTGAGCACTGTGAAGCGCACTCGTAATAAGGCTGTATCTCGCATGATGGCTCACAAAGCTGACAAGATTATCGCTGTTTCAAATTCTCTTCAAGAAGACCTTCAGAAATTTTTGAATATTTCAAATGAAAAAGTTTCAGTGATTTATCCTGGTTTGGATGAAAGATTTTTTCAAATTCCAGAAGTTGACTCGGCTAAGATTATCAGCAAATATGACATATCCAAGAAATACATTCTTTTCTTAGGAACTCTTGAACCATCTAAAAATATCTCACGCCTCTTGGATGCATTTTCACGTTTCAAGAATCAACAAAAACAGAAAAATGGCGGCAGGTTTGATTACCAATTGGTTTTGGCGGGTAAGCGAGGTTGGCTTTCTCAGGAATACCAACAGATGATTAGAGATTTAGGATTAGTGAAAGATGTTATCTTCACAGGCTATGTGATTGGGGATGAATTGGTTCCTCTTTTCCGAAAAGCTGAATTTTTCGTGATGCCTTCACTTTATGAAGGATTTGGAATGACAGTGCTCGAAGCTTTCGCTACTGAAACGCCAGCAATTATTTCCAGAGTAGCATCACTCCCGGAACTTGCAGGGGAAGCTGCACATTTTGTCAATCCAATGGATACTGCTGAATTAGCTCAAGCTCTGACTTTGTTTGCTGGAGACGAATCACTTCGCGGTCAATACAAATCAAAAGGTCTTGCTCAAGCTAAGAAATTCAACTGGGATAAGGCTGCACTGGAAACGCTTGAGGTTTACAAATCTCTTAAATAGTCATATTATTGCATTGTGATAGGAAAGACTTCGAAGGAGCTATCACTCCTGAGTTGTGGGAAGAAATCCGCAAGGAAATTAGAACCCATCGGGTAGGCCCGTAACAGCCAAAATAAGGGTAACTAGCAACTAGCAACTAGTAACTAGTAATAATGATTTTTTCATTTTTTACTGATTACTGATGACTGGTTGCTGATTACTGAATTAAGGTGGTACCACGCTTTGTCCGACGTAGCTTTAGCGAAGTTGGAAATAGTCGTCCTTATGCGTTTTTGCGCATGGGGACGTTTTTAATTTCGAATTTTTAATTTCGAATTTTGAATGAATTTTGAATGTTTTATTTTTTTAAATCATTTAGTCATTAAGATTTGATTCAAAATTCAAATTTCGAAATTAAAAATTAAGAGCAGTTAGATATCTAAATTTTTTATAAATTAATCAAAATATTAAATTAAAAAAATACTATGTCCTTCAAACGCGTTGACCCAAAACAATCACTTCCTGAAATGGAAAAAGAGATTTTGAAATTTTGGCAGGAGAATAAGATATTTGAAAAAACTCTGGAAAATCGAAAGGACGCCCAGGAGTATACTTTTTATGATGGACCGCCATTTGCAACGGGAACACCACATTATGGTCATATCGTAGCTTCTGCTATGAAGGATGTAGTGCCTCGTTATTGGACTATGAGAGGTTTTCATGTTGATAGAAAATGGGGATGGGATTGCCATGGTCTTCCTATTGAAAACATTGTTGAAAAAGAGCTTGGTTCAAAATCAAAAAGTGAAATCGAAGCATTGGGCGTTGAAAAATTCAATGAGCTTTGCCGTAGCAAAGTTTTGAAATATGTTGATGAATGGAAAGTGGTCATCAATCGCATGGGTCGCTGGGCTGATATGGACAATGCTTATAAGACAATGGATTTGTCATATATGGAATCAGTCTGGTGGGTTTTCAAAGAGCTTTGGGATAAAGGTCTTATCTACGAAGGATATCGTTCCATGCACGTTTGCCCTCGCTGCGAAACCACTCTTTCACAAATGGAAGTGAGTGAAGGTTATATTGATGTGAAAGATTTATCAGTTATCGCTAAATTTAAACTTATTGATGAACCTAATGTCAGCGTGCTGGCTTGGACAACTACACCTTGGACACTTATCGGAAATGTGGCTTTGGCTGTAAATCCTGACATTGATTATGTGTATGTTGAAACTGTGAACACTGAGAAAAATGGCGAGTTTAAAGATGAAATTTTTGTGGTTGCAAAAGATCGCGTCAATGATTTATTTAAAGATAAAAAAATTGAAATAGTACGAGAAATTTCAGGTTCTCAGCTTGTTGGTAAAAAGTATAAGCCACTTTTCGATTATTATGCTAACCCTGAAACGCAAAATTTTGCCAATGGGTGGAAAATTGTCGGTGGAGATTTTGTGGGAGCTGAAGATGGAACTGGCGTAGTTCATATTGCACCAGCTTTTGGTGAGGACGATTTGGCATTAGGTCAAAAAGATAATCTTCCATTTGTTCAACATGTTGGAATGGACGGTGTGATAAAAAAAGAAGCCGGAGAATTCGCGGGACTTCATGTAAAACCTGCAGGCGACCATACTACTACTGATGTTGAAATCATCAAATATCTTGCTAAAAAGGGACTTCTTTTTGCTAAGGAGAAATATGAACATAGTTATCCGCATTGTTGGCGTTGCGACACACCGCTTATAAATTACGCGACAAGTTCATGGTTTGTGAAAGTGTCTGAAATTAAACCAGCTGCTTTGAATTTAGCTAAAGAGATAAATTGGTCACCTGAAAATATTAAGGAGGGTCGCTTTGGAAAATGGCTGGAAGGTGCGCGTGATTGGTCAATTTCTCGTCAAAGATTTTGGGCTTCAGTGATTCCAATTTGGCGCTGCGAATGTGGAGAGATGAAAGTTTTTGGAAGCGTGATGGAACTTGAAGCTGCCAGTGGTCAGAAAGTTGATGATCTTCATAAACATATCGTTGATAAAATTGTCTTGCCTTGTGATAAATGTGGCAGCGAGATGCATCGTGTGCCTGACGTGTTGGATACTTGGTTTGATAGTGGTTCAATGCCTTTTGCTCAGCAACATTATCCATTTGAAAATAATGAAAAATTCGATGAGAATTTTCCGGCTGATTTTATTGCGGAAGGCGTGGATCAGACGCGAGCATGGTTTTATTATCAGCACATTATTGCAACTGCAATAAAGCAATCACCAGCGTTTAAAAACGTTATTGTTAATGGAACGGTTTTGGCGGAAGATGGAAAGAAGATGAGCAAACGCTATAAGAATTACCCCGATCCGATGTTGATGTTTGATAAATATGGAGCTGATGCCATCAGATTCTACTTGATGAGTTCGCCGGTGGTGGCTGCACAGAATTTGAATTTTTCAGAAAAAGATGTTGCTGAACTTACTCGAGGAATGATGCGTATGCTTTGGAATAGTTATTCATTCTTTGCTCTTTATGCGGATATAGATAAGTGGGAACATGATGATTTGTTCCAACATTCGACCGCAAAGAATCTTCTGGATAGATGGATTCTTTCCGAATTGAATACTTTGGTTGTTTCTGTGCATGATGGTATGGAAGCTTATGAACTTCATCGCGCTGCTCGGGCTTTTCCAAAATTTGTGGACGACCTCTCAAATTGGTATATCAGACGCAGTAGGAAACGTTTCTGGAAAAGTGAAAGTGACAGTGATAAGAATGAAGCTTATGCAACGCTTCATCATGTGTTGGTGACTTTATCCAAAATGCTTGCGCCATTCGCACCATTTGTTTCCGAAGAAATTTATAAGAATCTGACTGGCAAAGAGTCTGTGCATTTGGCTGATCTTCCAACAGGCGACCGCCACCATGTGGATGAATTCTTGAATGATGAAATGAGACGCATTAGGGAAATTGTAACAGAGGGGTTGCAGCTACGCGCTCAAGCGAAAATGAAAGTGCGACAACCTCTTGCTAAAGTTTTCATTAAGGGAATTTTTGAAGACGAACTGATGGAAATTATTAAGGAAGAATTGAATGTGAAGGAAGTTGTGGTTGATGCAGCTCAAGAAGCGAAAGTCGTTTTG
>Ga0076077_144_pt1 | contig 10841 bp, 9 predicted proteins | sample RifGroC1_FD_68119 | JGI IMG/M metagenome (GOLD analysis project Ga0076077, IMG submission 68119) | Parcubacteria bacterium GW2011_GWC1_38_22
GGAGTCGGCACAGAAGATGACAGCGTCCGGCAGGCGCGCGCGTTGATCTGAAATGGAGCGAACGTAGTGGAGCGACATTTCAGATCAACTCCTTTTATCCATACCTGGTGATTATTTGGCTTAGATACAAGAATATGTTATGATATTGATGTAAGCAGAAAGCCTTATGGATACATTGTATCATAAAAATAAAAGGACAACCACGCTTGAAAGGGATGCTGTGCATAATTTAGAGAGAGAATTGAAAATCAGAGGGTTTAGCCACAGAACAATAAAGTCTTATCTGGCATATAATAGACTTTTCTTGGAATTTGCCCAAAAAAGTCCAATGGAGATTACAAATAATGATATTCGAGCATATTTGGAATCATTGAAAGACAACGGCTGCGCAAATTCAACGCTAAATGTCGCACTTAATGCTTTGAAATTTTATTATAAGGGGATGTTGAAAAGAGGTTTCTTTTTTGACATTAAAGGTGCCAAAAAAACTGAGTACCTCCCTATAATTTTAAGCAAAGAAGAAATTGAGCGCATGCTCTGCGTAACAACCAACTCCAAGCATCATTTTTTGATTTCTCTTTTGTATTCTGCAGGACTCAGAGTCAGTGAAGCGGTAATGATAAAAATGTGCGATTTTGATCTGGATCGAAACTTGATCATGGTTCGCAAAGGAAAAGGTCAAAAAGATCGCTGCACCCTGCTGTCGGAAAAACTTATTCCAATCCTAAAAAAACAACTGGCATTGAAAAAATCAAATGATTATTTATTCACTGGGGCTGGCGGAAACGGACATTTAACCACAGCGAGCGCTGAGAAAATAGTTAAAAAGGCAGTGGAAGCTGCTGAAATCATTAAAAAGGTTTCTTGCCATAGTCTGCGACATTCATTTGCCACTCACCTACTCGAAAGTGGGACGAGTATTAGATATATCCAAGAACTGCTCGGCCATTCCAAGATTGAAACCACACAGATATATACTAAAGTAGCCAGCAACAATCTTCAGACGATAAAAAGTCCGTTGGATTAAAACCACTTTTCATCAAAAAACAGGATGGTGTGCGTACTATGTACAAGAGCTATTTTGTCGTGCTAATATAAGAATAATGCAGATATACACGAAAGTAACCAACCAGATGATTAGAAATATCAAAAGTCCCCTGTAAAGGATTTTTTGTAAATTTGTATTTTTGTAAAAATTTTGTAATTTTGTAGGCGCATGAGCAAATTGACTATACTAAAAGACCCGAACCCGATTTTGAGGCAAAAAACCGTCAAAGTCAAAGATCCCTTGGACAAGAAAGTTCAGGAACTTATTTTCAACATGCTTGAAACGATGTATGAAGCAAACGGTGTTGGTCTAGCTGCTCCCCAGGTGGGATCAAGTCATAGGCTTTGCGTGATTGAAGCTGACGGCACACAATATGTCCTTATTAATCCTCAGATAACTGCGAAATCAAAAGATAAGATTATTTCCGAGGAAGGTTGCCTTAGCGTGCCAGGAAAATATTTTCCAATTGCGCGGCATTGCGAAGTTCAAGTGCGCTTTATTGATGAATTTGGAAAACCTGCGAAAATTAAAGGTCAAGGACTTTTAGCCAGAGCGCTTCAACATGAACTGGACCATCTTGATGGAATCATAATTCTTGACAGGATCAAGAAAAGCGCCCTGCGCCAAATAAAAAAGCCCGGAATTAAAACCAAAAATACTAAAAAATAATCCTGACTATTCGAGACATTCGAGTGTGAATTCGAGTCATTCGAGTCGCTGCAAAAATGGAATCAAAAAAAATAAAATTGCGAGTAGTTTTTATGGGTACTTCTGACTTGTCTGAAGTTGTCTTGAAGGGTCTTATTGATGCTGACTATAATGTTATCGGTGTTTTCACTAAACCTGATAAAAAAATTGGTCGTAAACAAGAAGTCACTTCCCCTCTGGTTAAAAAACTTGCTGAAGAAAAAAATATACCAGTATTTCAACCATTAAGATTCAACACTGAAGCAGTTGAACAACTAAAACAATTGAAACCTGATTTAGTTGTTGTAGCAGCCTACGGAAAAATAATTCCTGAAGCGGCATTGAATATTCCAGGCTTTGGATGCATAAATGTTCACGTTTCAATACTTCCTAAATACAGAGGACCTTCCCCTATTCAAAATGCATTATTAAATGGCGAAAAAGAAACTGGCATTACTATCATGTTAATGGATGAAGGAGTTGATACGGGTGACATTCTTGCTCAAGAAATAGTATTTATTGATAACAATGATAACACAAAGACACTCACAGAAAAATTAAGTAGCATCGGCACCAAACTACTTCTTGATACGATACCTCTCTGGATTGGGCAAAAAATTGAGCCGAAGACACAGAATCATGAACATGCCACCTTTTGCGAATTAATTGAGAGAGAGGACGGACGCATCTATTGGACAAACAGCGCTGAAGAAATTCATAATCGTTTTAGAGCGCTAACGCCTTGGCCAGGAATCTTTACGTATTGGAAAAATAGTTCCAGTATTATAAGAATAAAACTTATCAACATACGACTTCAGAAAACCAATCCTTTGGAAAAACACCAGGAAGGCGAAATTTTTGAAATCGGAGATGATATAGGCGTTCAAACTGCCAACGGAGTAATCATATTAAAAGAGCTTCAGAAAGAAGGTAAAAAAGCTATCGATGCCAAATCATTCACCAATGGACATCCGAATTTTATCGGTAGCATCTTAGTTTAACTTAGAGCCTGCTGCAAAAATTACAAACTTAAAAAACATCATCTTGCTGTCGATGTTTTTTAAGTTTGTAATTTTATGTTAAAATAAATATAATAAAAGGTATTGAACCTTTTGATATCTGCGCTCTCCGCCAGCTGGCGGACGAAAAAGAAAATTAATTTTCTTTTTGCTTGTTTCGCTTAATAATAAACCGTAAAAAATGAAACTACTATGGAAGAAAATAGAAAAGAACATTTGGCTCTTGTGGTAGGTTTTGTTTTAATTTTAATAGTCTTAATTATTACATTATTCCGCTGGGATTCCCAATCAAATAAGTCTTCGAGCGCAAAACAAGGATCGCTCTCTAGCACCAAATCAAATGAAAATCCTACCTTCGCCACGATAAGTCCCAGTAGCCTTCAGGAGAAAATTTTAATTAATAATAAAGCAGGCATGACACTTCTCGACATTAGGTCTTTTGAAGCGTTTTCTAATGAGCACATTGTGGATTCTATTGGAATATCCCTTGATGAATTTCCTGTTGGACAAAAAATTGATGCTAGAAATCAAATAATCGTCATCGGACAAAATTCAAGTGATGAAGACATCGCTAAAGCTGTTGAAAAAATTAAGGAAGAAAAATTCAAAAATATACTTGTATTGGCGGGTGGCATGGATACCTGGAAGCAAATGCTTGGCTTAACTGTTCATTATGGAGATCCAAAATCATTCATTGATCAGTCCAAAGTCTCTTATCTTGATCCGCAAGAACTGCATGATGCGATTGAAAGCAAGGCTCCGCTTTATATTATTGATGTAAGATCGAAAGATGATTTTTCAACTGGACACATAGCAGCTTCCCTTGGTCACACGAGAATGATAAAGCGGAAACACACAGCAAACCGCGAAGAATTAATCCGGATCATACGCAAATTATGGTTCTAGAAAATTTTGCTAACCTGTTTTCTTTTTCGGCCGCTGATGACGACAGGAATCAAGAGCTCTTAGTCATAGATTTCGACTAAGAGCGTGCTCGAAAAAGAAAACAGGTTAGCAAAATACCAACGCTCTGGATTCCCTGCCTACCGGCAGGCAGGCCATTTTTACCACAAGGGCACTTCCGTTGGTCGCATGGGAATGACAATTATGAAAACCATGTATTGCGTATGATCCATTAATCCTAAAAGGGATTACAAAAAAACATCCGGCAGTAAGCTGGATGTTTTTTATAATATACAGTATGGATTATTTTATACTAAGTTTTTCTTTGAGAATTTGCATAGCTGCATCCATTTGTGGGTCTCTATTATTTTCATAATCTTCATTGGTCAGTTCAACTTCTTTGTCAGGTTTGATTCCCTGTTCATTAATTTGAGTTCCATTTGGAGTAAGCCATCTGGCAACAGTTATCTTAACTGCGGTTCCTTGGGGCATATCAATGAATTCCTGAACACTTCCCTTGCCATATGATTTTTTCCCTACAAGAGTCACGTTATTAGGGCGATTATCTTTCAGTGCTCCTGCGAGTATTTCTGAAGCGCTTGCACTTCCTTCATTTATTAGCACGACCGTCTCAAGACCACTTGCTACATCTGTCCCGCGACTAAACATTTTCTTTTGACTCTTATCGCCGCTTTCTTCAATCACCACGATCTTATCCTTTGGCAAGAGATTACTTGCAATAACAATTGAAGATTCAAGATATCCTCCAGGATTGTTTCTTAAATCAATAACAAGTCCGCGTGTTTTCTGAGAACGTGCCTTTGCAATTGCATCAGCAAATCCCTTGGAAGTATCATCGCCAAAACGGGTAATTTCAATAATCGCAATATTGTCTTTAAATTCAATTTTCACACTTTTAACATTTATCGTATCTCGAGCAACAGAAATTTCCTGAGTATCCTTATCTCCTTCTCTGAATATAGTAAGTAGAACCTTAGTGCCTTTAGTACCTCTAATATGATTCACAGCTTCTTCAATGCTCATTTCAGCAGCAACCACCCCATCTATCTTGATAATCTTATCACCACTACGAAGGCCCGCTTTTTCTGCTGGAGAACCTTGAAGCGGAGCTACTATCGTTAGGATTCCATTTTTAATACCGAGTTCTGCTCCAATCCCCTCAAAACTTCCTGAAATATCCTCCTCAAATTTCTTATTTTCACTTGGATCAAAGAATGTCGTGTAAGGATCGCCGGTAGCTGCAAGCATTCCCTTGATGGCTCCATAAAAAAGTTTGCGAGCATCAAGTTTGTCAGTTTCGACGTATTTATTTTCCAATAAATCCCAAACTTTCCAAAATAAAGAGAAGTCAATATTTTCCTTTTTGCCCTGATCAACATTCTTGAATTTAGCATCTTCCAGCGAAATAGGAGTTTGCACTCCCATGGCTGACTCTTCTCCCTGTTTGAAACCAACCCAATAAATAAATATGGCAATCAAAATCAATATCGCAACATTTCCAAAATGTTTTTTCCGTCTTTTTGTGTGTCTCTGAAGTTCTTCCGGCAAAGTATCATTATTTTTGATTTCATCTGACATAGTGGTATTTGAAATTCCAAAGGCCTGCGGCGCGGAAGAATTTTTTATCTAGGTTTTTTAATTTTTCTAGTCTAATTATGAACAGGCAGCTCTTTTCCCCAAAACTTTTTGAAATATTTCAGACCACTGGAAATATGAATCCACGTCATTCTATTAAATAGAAGCGACCTAATCACCCCACCCTTTGCGCTTCCTTTGCCATGGTAATGATGCATACTGGCAAGTGGGTAATAAAAAACCTTGAAACCATTTTCCCAGAATCTTCGACACCAATCAACATCTTCCATATACATAAAATACCTAGTGTCCATAAGACCAACCTTTTCTAATGCACTTCGCGTAATCAGAAGCGAACTTCCCATCAGCCAATCAGCTGCTTTGGGCTGCTCATGATTATAATCATTCATTAAAAACCAATCGAGATGTTTTTTTGCGAAAGGTAATTTTCCCAATATTGTTCGTCTATAAACAATTGTCAAAGGTTCATAGAAACGAAAGCATGATGACTGCAATGTCCCATTGAAATTTAGAAGCTTTGGCCCAACCATGCCAATAGAGCTATCGGATTGTAAAAATTTTAGCATTCCTTGGATGGAATTTTCCGTAACGATTATATCGCCATTTAAAATGAGAAGATATTTACCACTACTATTTTCAATTCCTTTTTTAACCATAGCCTGAAAGCCAACATTTTCCTTAAAGGGAAGGAATTTCAAATCACTGAATTCTTCACGCATTAGCATTTCAGTATCTTCTTGGGTCGCACTATCGGCAACAATTAATTCATACTCAATATTTTGAGTATATTTCAGTATTGAATCCAAGCAAACTTTAAGCATTTCTGGATTACGATAGTTTGCGACAATTATTGAAAGCTCCATGTTTATTATTTCAATTCAATGAATAAATTGGCAAGCGGCGGCAACCTAATTCTTTGGATTTATTGTCGAACGAAGTCGAGTGAAATGATCCGCCAGCAGGTGGGCATTTCCGAGCGAGTGATGACATCAAAAGGTTTAATACCCTTTTATATCTGATTGCGCAGGCAATGTAAAGATGTTCTGGAAAGATTCTCGAATCTTATCGTAATTGTCTCCGATCGGGAGCAAGATATAACCTGTTTCAGGTCGTTGTTCTGGATTATACAAAAGGCCCTCGGTATTATTCTCCAATACACGTTGAGACATTTGAGGATTGTTCATTTTGCCCTGAACTTCATAGAAACGCTTAATCTCCCATGCTTGCATGTCAGTTTTTATATTATTTCCAAGACTATCAATCATAGCATTCACTTTAGTAAAGTCTGTTAGAGTTCCTGCAGATAATGCTTTTTCTTTAATTTTTTGAATTACTAGTTGCTGCCTTTTTGCGCGCTCAAAATCACTTGTTGTTTTTCTTGAACGTGCATAGCAAAGAGCCTTTTCCCCATCAAGTATCTGCTTCCCTGCTGGCAATTTAAAATCACCGCCGCATTCTGTGTTTGGATTGGTACAAAGCGGATAGCTTACCGCTAAATATCTTGAACCATCATTTCTTGTATGATATTTATTTTCGAATTTGCCCGTTTTCTTGGTGAACGTATAAGAATCACAAACTCGTTCTTCATTAAATTGCATAGCCTCCTCGAATGGTTGCTTCAATTCAACCTCGATTCCGCCAACAGCATTCACCAAATCAGTAAAGCCCTTGAAATTGATGGCTAGCGCATAACCAACTGGTTGCCCAACAATTTCACTCACAACAGTTTTCATATCCTCCATGCCGCCGCCTTTCTTTTTATCCTCCCCATAAGCATACACTGCATTTATTTTACTTTTTGAGGTTGTTCCAGGATTTTGAACATATAAATCTCGCGGGATTGAAAATAAAGAAATCTTATTTTCAGCGGGAACAATACTTGCAACCATAATGGTATCGGCAAGTAGTCCCCCTCCAGACAATTCTTCACCTCTCATTCCCAATAATAGAATATTGATTCTGCCTTCTTTTTCACCCTTTAGTTCATCAGCTACACCAGGAATGATATGCGTAAGACTCCCAATCACACTGCCGTTTGTTGAAATCTTATCAAATAGACTCTCAGCCTTCCACGCAAAAACTCCGCCAACTAATAATATGATTGCAACTAAAATAAGAAGCGGTTTCAACCACTTTCTTTTTTTCTTGCTTTCTAAGCTGGGCTTAGGGTTTCTGGTAAAAATATGTTCGTTTTCCATAGCGCAATTTTATTTAGTCACTTAATAATTTAAATATTTAATCTTCTCGACACATGAAAACAAGTAAGAATTGCTCGCGGAACTTGTTTCTATGTTTAAATGATTATATGTTTCAATGATATTAATCCGCTCAATTATGCAGCAATTTCTCATAAATTGCAAGCATTTTGCGGGCAGAATTTTTCCAAGAAAAAAAGCTGAGCACAGGGACACCCTTGACCATGGCTTCAAGCACAGGAATGCCAAACCCCTCATAGAATGATGGAAAAACAAAAACATTGGCCAGCTTAAATATAGCAGGCTTATCATCCTCATCAATAAAACCAGGAAATATGATATCTTCGTGCAGATTATTCTCATTTATCACCTGATCAATCCCAATATCATAATTGTGAGCCTTTCGATTTCCACCAATAACCACCTTCATGCCATTTAAATCCTCTTTTATTTTAGCAAAAGCTTCAATAAACATCGGCAGGTTTTTACGTGGCTGCAATGTTCCTATATATAGGATAAATTTTTCCGGCAGATCATACTTTTTCCTAACCTCCGCCAACCTCTTTTCAGAAACTTCTAAATCTAAAAACTCACTACTAACCGAATTATGAATCCATTCAACTTTTTCAGGATCAACTTTGTAATATTTAATAATCTCATCTCTGGTAAATTCAGACACCCCCACAATCTTATCTGCACGCCTAACACTTAGAGGAATAAGTGTCCTTAAAAAAAATAAATCTGAAAATTTAATGAATTTTGGAAAGAAATTAAAAGAAATATCATGAATGATGGTTACAACTTTGATTTTTTTTGAAACAAACCATGGCGTTATATATTGAGTATGATAAACATCAACTGGATTTTTTCTAAGATACATCGGGAGAGTCCAAAAATTCCAAGCGAATCTGTTCGGAGTTTCAAGTGAAATGATTTTAAAATTTTCTTTTCCGCCAATTCCAATTCGCTGTGAGATATCTCTCAATACTTTTTCATCCGTAACATCGGTAAAAAGTTCAAACTGATGATTTGAATTTATTTGTGCCAATTCCCTAACTAAATTAAAAATAACCACTTCATCATAATCGTCATATTACTAAATTGTTACATTGTTACGTAACATGCTACGTAACAAAATTATTTTTTACTGAGCAATCCAACTGCAACAGCCAAATATGCCCAGACAAATCCTAGAAATATTCCTGAATTGAAAAGATTGGGAAACACTATCGCTGCCCATCCAAGCAAAACAAATACTATTGCAGCCTTATCCGAATTCTTATCTTTCAAATACTGAGCAATTGAAAACACTAGCACATATAAAAGCAGCGTTATAAATGAGACTATCCCTAATATCCCATTGCCGAGCCAAACTTCCAAGAAAATATTGCTAGCATTCAAACTTGCTCCATTCTCATCTCTCCCAAGAATATTACCTATACTTCCCCAGCCTATCCCCAAAATAGGATTTTCCTTAATCTGTTCAATTGTTTTTTTGTAAATTTCAGCGCGTATTCCTACCGTTGGATCATTTCTATAAACTTCTGTGACATAATTTCCAATTGAGCGCTCCTTTTCTATATCTTCAAGATTTATATGCCTGCATGGCTTAATATCATCCAAATTGCTAATTCTTTCTGGAATTACGTAATCCGCATTAGCTGGACACGCTATCGTAATTTTTTGTTGACCCCCCGTACTTACCGCTCTATTGAAGATTTGAAAATTGGTCAAAGGAACCAATAATGAAATTACCAAACTGACAGATAATGCTACCGTTACAAAAACACCCTGAAGAGAAAACTCCCTCCATTGCCAGTGCGAAATCCTCAAGGAGCCGTTTGTAAGAATCATCTTCAAAAATCCGACAGTAACAACTACCGCGCCAATCCAAGCGCTTCGAGAAACCGTAAGAATCAAAACGATATACGAAATGAGTATGCAAATATAAATTACTATTTGTTTAAAAATTTTAACATTAAGAAATTGATTGGAAATTGGAAATTGGAAATTGGAAATTGCAGACTTATTATAAAAATTATTTTTATAAATATAATAAATCATCGCATACAGTACGCTAATTAGAAATGTTATGTATATTCCCAACCAATCCGCTTCAGTAAAAGTTCCATTCGGTCTCCCTGGCATAACCTCGAAAGGAGCATTACCACCTAAAAATCTTATATTTTGCCAGATACTGTAAATAATAACGACAATGCCACTGCTCATAAAAAAAGGTAAAATGCGTTTCAAATCCTCAAAAGTTTGGATATACACTCTGCTCAAAAAATATAATGAAACAAAAGAAGCCGCAATAATAGATTGTTTTAAGCTTGTGCCAGCATTCTGAGATCCTATACTGCTTAAAAACCCAGCAATAACGAATAAAATTGGCATTAAATCGTACCAACGCCACTTTGGTAAAGGAAAAGCTAAGCGCTTTGATACCATTTGAACTAAAAGTGCAATAATAGTAATTATTCCAAAAAATTGATAGGGTCTTAATGATATCCCAAGACCATTTGGAGCTAGGTTTATATTTTCCAGAGCCAATGTGCCTACAAAAAAAGCAAACGTCCAGCCTGGACGATATAAAGCTAAAACCAAAGCAAGCATCACAAAAAAAGCAAAGTCACTCGATTTCGCAAATGGCAGCAATCCGACATTCGAAAACCAAATCGCAAAAACAGCCAAAACAATATTAGCCAAAACAAGATACGCTTTAGTAGGATTAAATTGGATATACTTTGAGAATTTATTAAGATATTTGAGCATATTTTAAGTTTTAAATTGTCCTTTTACCTGCATCTACTTCCTACCGCCTAATTCCTGAATTATATCGATTGTTTTTCCTGTAAATTTGTTCCAAGAAAAGCGTCTGGCACGCTCGTAGCCTTTGAGGGAGAGTGACGCTTGCAAATGGTTACTTGTAAGCACGTTTTTCATAACCATCGCCAAATCATCCACATCATCAGGATTACAATATAAAATCGTATCTGCACCAACTTCAGGAAGTGATGATGTCTTAGCTGTTATTACTGGAACACCTTGGCTCATCGCCTCCAATACTGGCACTCCAAAACCTTCGTAATGTGAAGGAAAAATAAAAACGGCCGCATTTCGATAGAGGGCAGGCAGATCTTCTTGAGGAACCCAATCCAAAACAACTACGTCCTCTTCAAGGGCCAATCCTTTCACTAATGATTCCACGTCGCAAACTAATGGCGCAAGCTGTGGCATGAGCTTTCCAGAGATTACCAATTTAGGAAGCCAGCTCGCCTTTCCAAAATTTTCCTTCAAAATCTGATAAGCCCTGAGGACATTTTCTGTATTTTTTCGAACTTCTAATCCTCCACCATTATATATATATCC
>Ga0076077_145_pt1 | contig 8434 bp, 10 predicted proteins | sample RifGroC1_FD_68119 | JGI IMG/M metagenome (GOLD analysis project Ga0076077, IMG submission 68119) | Parcubacteria bacterium GW2011_GWC1_38_22
TCCTTTCGCTGCTGGTGGCTTTATTTATATCGCTACTGCTGATATGATTCCAGAACTGCATAAGCACAGAGCTCATAAATTTTCTGAAACATTTATACAAGTTTTCTTTTTTGTATTAGGGATTGCGATTATGTACGGTTTATTATTTTTAGAATAAATTAAAGATTTTGTATATTTGTATTTTTGTAATATATTTGTAATTTTGTAGAATAATGAAAGAAGCACTGGAAAATCTTGAAGTGATAAAAAATAAGCTCCCGCTCTTGCGGGACTACCTTTGACGTTGCTAAGAAAAAAAATCGCATCATTGAACTGGAAGAAAAAACGTATGCAGAAGGATTTTGGAACGACGTGGAAAATGCAACAAAGATTTCCAAAGAATTGGAATTTCTTAAAAATGAAGTTGCTAATTTTGAAGAAATAGAAGGAGAAGTGGATGAACTCACTGAAATGATGGAACTTTTCGAATCAGCTTCTGAAGATGAAAAAAATGAAATTAAAAAACATTTTGAAAAAATTCAAAAAGAATTTGAAGCTTTGGAATTTAAATCATTGCTTGGAGGTGAATATGACAAAAATGATGTGATTTTGGCAATTCGCTCTGGAGCTGGCGGAGTTGATGCGCAAGATTGGGCTCAGATGCTGCTCAGGATGTATCTCAGGTGGTCTGAAAAAAATGGATTTAGCGCACACGTAGTGGAAGAAACGCGTGGCGGAGAGGCGGGGATAAAAAGTGCTACGCTGGAAATTTCTGGTCCTTATGCTTATGGATATTTGCAAAGCGAGGCAGGTGTGCATCGTTTGGTGAGACTTTCTCCTTTCAATGCAGACAGTCTTCGTCAAACATCTTTTGCGATTGCGGAAGTTCTTCCGATTATTGAAGAAATCGCCGAGGTTCATATTCAACCTCAAGATTTGGTTATTGATACCTATAGAGCTTCAGGAGCTGGAGGTCAGCATGTGAACACCACTGACAGCGCTGTACGCATTACACACACGCCAACTGGGATTGTAGTGACATGTCAGAGCGAACGCTCTCAGCTTCAAAACAAAGAGCAGGCGATGAAAGTTTTGAAAGCTAGAATTCATCAGAGATATCTGGAAGAACAACAAGCTGAAAAACAAAAATTGCGAGGAGAATATAAAAGTGCTGATTGGGGAAATCAAATTCGTTCATATGTTTTGCATCCGTATAAGATGGTGAAAGATCATCGCACCAAGCATGAAACCAGCGACGCCGCTGGCAAGCGAGCGGCGAATAAACTCCTTGTCATTCCGGACCTGATCCAGAATCCAGGATTTGATGCATTTGTAATTTTATTTTTTGAATTAAATTTAGTTTTCACTTTTATTGCCAATGTATAGTTGGATTTACTTTTCTTTCTAGAAAGCAAAAGTAACAAAAGAAAGTCCCGCCCTTGCTCGTTGCTGGGGCAAGCGCTACGTTCTTCGCTAAAATTTTTACTGCACCTCTCGGGTCGTCTCGCAAAAATTTTTACGCTTATCACTTGCGCTTTGCCTACGCACTACGTAACGGGCGGATTGGAAAGCGGAATACGAGATACAAGATACTAAGTCGGTATTTGTATTCCATAATTCAAATTCTTGTGTTATAATAAAAAAAGAAATAAAAATAAAGTGCATTTGAAATTATTCGAATATTATTCGGATTTAATTCGGATGCTCATTCGCATATGGCAATTCTAAAATTCGAAAATGTTTCAAAGACATATCCCGGAAATTTCATGGCTTTGGAGGAAATAAATCTTACAATTGAGCAAGGGGAATTCTTGTCTATTGTCGGTCATAGTGGCAGCGGAAAATCTACTCTACTTAAACTTGTATACGCCGAGGAACAAACATCTCAAGGGCATGTCTATTTTAATGAGAGACCGATTGACGCAATTAATCGCAAGCATCTCCCATATTACAGACGCAATATAGGAACTGTTAGCAGGTGCCAGAAATTCTTGAAATTGTAGGAATGTCTGATAAGGCTGCAAAATACCCAAGACAACTTTCAGGCGGAGAACAACAAAAAATTTGTTTGGCGCGCGCTTTGGTTCGTCGTCCAACCATAGTAATTGCAGATGAACCGACAGGGAATCTTGATCCTAATGCTACCTGGGAAATTATTCAGTTGCTTTTGAAAATAAACAGCATGGGAACGACTGTGATTTTGGCAACTCATAACAAGGATATTGTTGATAAATTGAATCGTCGTGTTATCGCACTTGATTGTGGAAGAGTTATTCGTGATCATATGAAAGGTAGATATGCCATCTAAAAATCTTGCAGATTTTTAGATGAATTTCCAATTTCCAATTATCAATTTCCAATAAAATCCCAATTTTAAAATAATTGAAATTGAAAACTAAGTTATTGAAAATTAAATGAAAATTGAGAACTGAAAATTGAAAATTTTTCAAAATCAGACTCAAATATTTTTAAAACAAAATGAAGTTTACTAAATTGAAGAGAACATTTAAAGAAGGGCTCGATAATTTTATCCGCAATGGTTGGCTCAGTTTTGCGACTGTTAGTGTGTTGGCAATTTCCCTATATGTCATAAGCGTAACTTTGATTTTGGGTGTTACTGCTAATATTGTGCTTCAAAACATCCAAGACAAAATAAACGTCAGTGTATATTTTAATCCCGATGTTGAAGAAAGTCGCATTTTGGAAATCAAGGAGAGTCTGGTCGGTTTTCAAGAAATCAAAACGATTGACTATGTTTCCAAAGAAAAGGCCTTATCCCAGTTTAAGAAATTGGGAGAAAAAAACCCTTCTATTAATCAAGCATTAGATGAGATTGGAGAAAATCCACTTCTTTCTGCTTTGGTGATCAGGGCAAAAAATCCAACCGAATATGACATTATTGTTAAAGCAATAAAAGGTTCAAGTTTTTCGGGTAGTATTGGACGAATTGATTTTGAGGAAAATCAAGTAGCCATCGAAAGACTTACGGGAATTATGAAAATCGTTGAGCAAGTCGGATTGACCCTAGGAATAGTTTTTGTTTTTATTGGAATCCTGATCACTTTCAATGCTATTCGTCTGACGATGTATGCACACAAGCAAGAATTTGAAATCATGCGCCTTGTTGGAGCATCAAATATCTACATCAGAATGCCATTTGTTTTCGAAGGAATTTTTTATGGAGTAGTTTCAGCTTTCGTAGTTATGCTTGCACTCTTCATCACTTCAAAATTCTTGGCCCCGATTACTGAAGGCAGTATTGCAGGAGGGGATATCGTTTCATTTTATCTTTCAAATTTCTTTATTATTTTTGGTTCACTTTTGCTTTCTGGAATTTTCCTTGGAACAATAAGCGGTGTAATTGCAATTAGGAGATACTTAAAGGTTTAGTATGTTACGCAGCATGCTACGTAACAAAAAATGCCATCCATTAATGGGTGGCATTTTTTTGTTTGGAGAATCGAAATTATTCAAGGTAAGGTTAGTCAAATTGAGGTTTTGATTGGGAAATAAAACGAGGTCACCGATTTCTCGATGACCCCATTGGTTTTGTGCGCCGTTTTGTTTAAACGGCAGTTTCAGTTAGTCTTGCGATTTCCGCAGCCCGGGCTTTGCACACCTCGTCGTCGCAGCAGCGCACCAGTGAATTCCCGAGAACTGCTTCGAGGGTCGATTCGTTGTGGCACTGGTGTTCGGCGCTGTTGTTGATGCAGTCGGGTTTCTGCCAGGATGATTTCGGCCTAAAAGTTACGTCGTTTGTCGCCATGATGTTTCTCCTTTGGTGGTGCGTGGTAGTAGCCCGAAGGCTGGTTAGCAGATGAAGCCCATGCCTCATTCGGCATAGAGGCGGTCAAGCTTGAGCTTCAGTGCGACGATTACCTGAATTCTGGCAAAGTCGATCATGCCCGTTCTTTCGCTGAACGCCATTGCTGCCCTCATTTCGGCATTGATGGCATTTTTTGTTCGCATGATTTGGGCGGGTCTGTAATTATTTCTGCCCAAAGCGAACAAATTATTTACTGCCTCGGGACTCATAAATCTTGACATACAGATTTCCTCCTTATCTTTCGAGTGATTGATCTAGATGAGTTTAAGCAGCTCGCGAAGTTCGATTATCTCTTCCGCCTCCATGTTTGCTACTTTTTCCGGACTTATGCCCATTTCTTTCAGCTTCAAGATCTTTGCTTCCATGCTCGCGACGATTGCGTCTTTCTCGGTTGCTAAGCAGAGAAGTTTGAGTGCGCCCATTTCGATGGCGACCAGAAGTTCAGGATGATCGAATCCTTCCAATGTGCCTTCGAGATCGCCAGGTAAGACCATCATGATGGCACTTTCAGCGAAGACATGCTCAACTGACATCTTTCCATCTGAACCCTTGCTTGGATTGAAAAGTGCAATCCGGATGCCGTTTTCTATGTATCCGCAGGAAATTGAGTACTCATCGATTTCTTTTATTACATCGGAAATGTCTTTGGCCTTGAGTCCCTTGTCCCAGATGACACTCATGCCGTTTTTGAGATCGAACATGAATATGCCCTCGTTCATCAGGCAGGTTCCCCTGACTTTTCCGACCGTGAAGCCAGCTTTTCCGCCTGCGCCGTTGTTGCGGAAGTCGTAAAGTTCCAGCACAAGGGGCTCGGCTTTGAAACCGAGACCCTTGTGAATTTCTTGACCGAATTTGGTTCCGATGTCCCAGAGGTTCCACAGCATTTCTCCCGATACGTTATCAGGAAGGCCAATAAGCCCACTACCAGCAACGATCTCAAACCCTTTCTTGTCTTCTCCGAGTTGTAGGAAACTTGTCTTAGACATGATAATTCCTCCCTTGGTTGATTGTGTAATTTTTTAAAGAGCCCAAACAGGCGCCCTTGCCGTTGTTTGATATAGAAGAATACTGCAAAATGCATCAAAAGTCAATGATTTTGAGGGAATTTAAGATTATAAGCAGAAGAGGCTTTGTTGAGCCTCGTTTGTTGCAATCTGTTGGTTTGTGGGAAGGAACTGAAAAGAAATCAGCCCTTATGTTTAATTTGTACTAATTGAAGAAAAAAATTATTCAGATCAATAAGAAGATGTATTTCTTATACTAAAAAATCGCTTAAACAAAAACGAAGTTTATATGTTTAGATTATGGGACGAAGTTGGAATTTGTATCGTCGAATCTTATTGCTTATTATTCTATGCAAACCTTTATTTTCTGTTATAATTAAACTGTTTTATGTGAAATAATTATTTGAAAAGTAGTAGATTTTTTAAGATGCGGATACCTATGATAAATTTAGAGGGAAGCCCTAGAGATATTTGGAAAAAATATCTCTCTAAAAATATTTCAATCGGAGGTTGGATGGAGGATAGTACTTCTATATCATCTAATATTTGTTTAAGTAAGCGCGAATTGTTTGGCTTGATAATTCTGGCAAATATATATAATCATCTAAGCTCGAATGAAAGTTGGAGGGTTTGCTATGATTCAGGAATGCCTGAGCCAAACGATGGATATATTACAGATGGAGTAACTAAAATACAAGTAGAGTCTAAAATTATTCCACAAATAGTTAAAGGTAATCCCTTGGAGGAAATTTTATCTACCTATAAAAAATATGTAAAAAAAGGTGATGGATATGGAAAAAATAGAACAATTATTATTTTTCCAAATCAAACCACGGAAGGATTGATAAAAATTTCAAGCTTGAAGGATTATATTAAAGATGAAAATAGATGCTCATTTGATCGTGTGTTGCTTTTGCATTGTGTGGCTATAGAAGATGGGGAAGTGGCAATATTACAAGTCAGTGAACATTTTCCTTTGCTAAAAAGGGCGCAAGTTGATTTTAATTTAGTTACTGGAGTTGCCGCAGTTCCATTTTGTGAATTAAGTAAATAGATATAATAAAGAATATAATAAAGGGGTCAGGTACCTTTTTAACACTAAAAAATATATCAGTTGTATTTATAGGTGATGCAAAGCGTCGCGTCGCTCTCTCGTCGACACTCGTTCACTCCTTGTCCGCGGCAGCGCTGGATGCTCGTATTCCTCGCATCCATCGACGTTCTCCTGCGATAACATTCTGCTGAATGTTATCTTGTTTCACTTCTGCCCGTTCGAATCCCTCACTCAATATTTCTTTTGTAAGTTGGGGAGGAGGGATTCGAACCCCCGCATCGCGGTACCAGAAACCGCTGCCTTACCGCTTGGCTACACCCCAATATCTAATTTTTCAAAAATATTTTTCAATTCTTTTCTTCCAGTTCTTGTCTTTAAGAATCTTTCTCTTTTTCTCGCTTCTATTAAGGTCTCAAACTCTTCTTGATATATAAGCTTCAATGGTCTACGATTTTTTGTCGAAGAAGTTTTTCCGTTGTTATGTTCTTTTACTCTTCGCTCGATATCATCAGTAGAACCTAGATAGGTCTTATTATCTTTTCCACTCAATAATAGATATGTAACAAAACTTTTCATAATTGTCAAAGCCAGAACCCGCTGCCTTATCCGCCTCGGTGAGTCATGCTGGCATCACCTCGGGCGAGACGGGCCGCTTGGCTACACCCCAATAGTATGTATAAAGTATAAGGTATTTTGTATGATGTATAAATACAAGTATAAATACAATAAATGCTGAACAAGAATAAGTATATCAAAAGTATAATAACAAATCAACCCCCGTTACGCCGATTTCTTCGAGGAGACTTTGCTTCTCGAGAGTCAGTAGGATGCCGTTTCTTCCAGGTACACACTTGTCCTGAAAGATGTTTCCGTTTTCGCACACGTAGCCGCCTTGTGGCAACAACTTGAACTTTTGCAGAGTGACCCGTTCATCTTTCCATGACGGAGATTCTTCGAGAAGAATTCTTCGTGATATTTCCCGCTCTGCTTCGTTCACAAACCAGATAAACTTCCCGGATTTGTGAATTTTCTCAAGAGATGAGCAGATAGCTGGAATAATCTGAATCCTTTCGACAACCATCTTATCCTCCGAGGTTTTGATAACTTTTTTCCCTGGTTTTCTCCCCCTCCTGGTTTTTTCAGAGGTCTTTGATGACGTGACATCAGCAGTCTGAGCATCTTCATTTGCAGCTGCAATGGAATCGTTGGTACCTTTTTCTTGCGCCTGAATTTCCACCACCACTACTGTTTCGATGATCTCATTTTGAGTTGACACTTCTTCGGCAGGCAAAGTTGCGGCAGTTACCTCATCCTGAAGAGGTTTAGCTTGCTCAATTTTCCTCTTCCTGCGTCTTTTGGGTTGCCTTGTAATGTTTTCGTTCGCTTCGTCTGCATAAACAGGAGACGATGATTGCAATGCTTCTTCAGCAATCGTTTTCTGTTGCTCGGTGCATGCATCCGTAGAAACAGTAGAAGCTAACATTGTTGAGGCTACTGCTTCATTGATATCAGTGATAAGCTTAACATCTGCACTAACAGATACGGAATCCTTCTCGATTGAGGTGATTGTGGGCAAAGAGGCGGGAATCTGCTGGAGAGGTGTATCAGATTCAGATGTATCCAGATACACTTGTAATAGGGTTTTATACAATACTCATCTAATGTCTCCCTGTTGTTAAAATAACGATAAGTGTCACGGCGTGCGAAGCACATTCAATTAAAGCTGATAAATGACTTTTTGTCAAGTGTTTTGCTTATCATAAAAAGTATTGTTACAAAACTCATTGCCTTGTCGTTTCCTTGAAATGCTGCTAATATAGCAAAAGCGCAAAGCGGTGTAGTCTAATTGGTAAAACGCAGTCGTTCATTTGGCTGAATTGGAGGTTCAAATCCTTTCTACCGCTACAAAGAATTCCTTTCCTAAGTCAATACAAAAAACCATATGAATTCGAAAACTTATCATTCTTCCGCCAAGGACATTTCAAAAAAGCTGAATGAATATTTTAGCAAATTTTGTGAACAATATCCACAATATGCATCAATAAGGGAGGACTATACGAAAAAACCAATCCATCTTAATGGAGTTCAATTTCATGCGGGTTTTGTCAGTGGTCCATTTGAAAATTGGGAAGATTATATGGAGGTGGCCATTGCGATTGAAATTGTCATGCTCTGGGCGTATAAAACAAAATATATTCTCGATAAGAAGCAAGAAACTTGGGACAAAGAAGAAAATGTCACGGGCGCTGTTTTGCAGCATGATTTGATGCTTTCTTGTATCCATGATTTGATGGACGCATATACGCAAAAGGAACTTCGCTATGCTGATAAGCTTAGAACTTTGCTCAGCGAAATGGTTGCTAAACTTTCTTATGGTTTCTGGATTGAAAAGACAAAATTAAACATCCATAATCTTTCCCAGGCGGATGTGCTTTTCGATTGGCAGATTAATTATGTTGATCGAAACAATAGTTTGAATTTGGTCTATGACTATGCGCCACTTATTGGCTTTGCTCTTTCGAGCGGAAATTTTGAAATTATTAATGATTATCTAAAAGCGATTCCGGCTGA
>Ga0076077_142_pt1 | contig 8177 bp, 9 predicted proteins | sample RifGroC1_FD_68119 | JGI IMG/M metagenome (GOLD analysis project Ga0076077, IMG submission 68119) | Parcubacteria bacterium GW2011_GWC1_38_22
GGGGGAACACAGATTAACGAAGCATTCGAAAAGCATGGGTTTGAGATTAAATTCGGACCATATGGCAGGGAAACAGCTTCTTTTGAAGAGCGCCAGATTGCTCGTGATGTTTTGGAAATAAATCAATTGCAAATCCAAGACTTGCTTCAAGAAAAAAATATTAACGCAGAAGTTGTAATTCCAGTTAGGAACATTGGGTCAGTTTTGTGTCACATTAATGGCGACCTCTTTGTGCTTGAGGGATTACTTGGTTTTGACAGGGTGTGTGTTTTGACGGAGCTGGGTAATGTCGATAATAAGAAAATTTTTTATCAGCAATATCCAAAAATAGAAGTTATCGGATTTTGACATTGGCGCTGTTAAATCAAATAAAAGGAGAATAAAAATGAACATCACAATCAGGAAAATTCGTATCCATGAAATCGCGGCTTTGCATTTTTTAATCAACAATGAGTGTAATATTAATGGAACAGTTTTACGTAAAAGTTATTGGCAGTTGCTAATGCTTTTGGATAACTATCAAGTTGCAGTTTGCAACGGGAAAATCATCGGATGTGCTGGTTTTAAATGCTGGCCCGGAAGATGGTGTGAAATTGTTTCTGTGGTGCTCAAATCTGGAACGCGCGGAAAAGGAATTGGCATCCAGTTGGTGCAATCACTGATTGTGGATATTCAAAGCAGGGGATATCATGCAATTTTTTGCCTAACCGGAGCGCGGGAATTTTTTGCGAAGCTTGGATTTTGCGAAACCCAAAAGAATTTATTTCCAATGAAAATTTGGAGTGATTGCAAAAAGTGTCCAAAAAATATTGGAAGTCCACTTGATCCTCAATGTCCTGAAATCGCCATGATTCTCATACTTAATTCTTAAATGTGGTATGTATTATTTATAGCCAAACAGAACTTGTTTGGCTATTTTTTTATTTGAAATTAATTAATTTAATATCGTAACACTATCGTAATTTATTATTTCTCTTAAATTTGCTTTAACAAAGCACTTGCGCGCTGTAATCTGACATCAATTCTGTCCCAATTTTCCAAAATTTGCTGCCAGTCGTCTTTTATGGATAAGTACATTAAATAAAAGGGTGGGCATTTAAATACTACCTTTTTGTTATTAATTTTCTACTACTCAACTATATATAGTAGGGAAAGTTTTTTTATATCAGTTTCACTTGAGTAAATCTTGGCTTAATGATACCATAAAAGCAGGCAAAACGTCCTTTACGTGGACAATTTTAATGAAAATTTGAAATATATGGATATTAGAGCAAAAGACAAGAAATATCTTGGCAGGGATCTGCCTGCTGACCAACTGGAAATTGTGAAATCACAAGGCAATTTTTTGATTGATTCTAATGGCAAAAAATTCATCGACTTTATGATGGGCTGGTGTGTTGGAAATATTGGCTGGGGCAATAAAGAGATAAGAGATAGAATGAAAAAATTCGATGGTCCGGATTATGTGAATCCAGCATACTTGTATAAACCATGGGCAGAGCTTGCTGAACTCCTTGCAAAAATAACACCTGGCAAATTGACTAAAAGTTTTCGTGCAACTGGCGGAACTGAAGCGGTTGAAATTGCATTGCAATCTGCAATGTCTCACACAAAACGACACAAATTTATTTCCATCGAAGGCAGTTATCACGGACATTCAATTGGTGCTATGAGTGTCGGCTCTTCTGATTTTAGACAGCAATATAAAAATCTTTTATTTCATTGTAATAAAGTCAAGCCACCACTTGATGCAAAGGCGGCTGAAAAAATTGAAAAACTATTGGCAAAGGGTGACATCGCAGCTTTTATTATGGAGCCGATCATTTGCAACCTTGGAGTTGAAATTCCAACTGATGAATTCATGCAAAGAGTGCAAAAGGCATGCAAAAAACATGGCACACTTTTGATTATGGATGAAGTTGCAACTGGATTCGGAAGAACTGGAAAAATGTTTGCATCACAATATTTTGACATTAAGCCTGACATAATGTGTCTTGCTAAGGGAATTGCAGGTGGTTACGGTGGACTTGGCGTTGCAATCATGACTGAAGAAGTTGCAAAGTCTATGGAATATGACTTTAGTTTCTATTCCACATTCGGATGGCACCCAATTAATGTTGAAGCTGCGATTGCCAATATTGAATATCTTTTGAAAAACGAGAAAATGATTTTGAAAAATGTTTCAGAAATGGAAAAGTATTTTCTTGAAAGATTACAGAATATAAAATTTAAGCATCCCGCAAAAATAAATATCAAAGGTTTAGCAATAGGTATTGAATTTGAAAAAGAAGGATATGCAAGCGAGATCACTTCAAAATGCATGAAAAACGGACTATTGTTTTCAACACTTGGATTGACGATGATAACATTGTTTCCTGCATTGAATATTGATAAAAAAACTGCAAAAGAGGGGTTAGATTTAATAGAAAAATGCTTATAGCAATTATATGACAAAATACGTTTTAAATTCAGGAAGAGCGATGACTTCTGCGGATAAGGGCAGGAAATTTTTCGATGAAATTTTCAAGGGACTTGGCGAAAATCCAAAGTTTCTTATTTGTTATTTTGCCAAGGCTCGCGAGAAATGGGAAGAAAATTTTGCCAAAGATGAACAATATTTCAGAGAGGTTTTTTCTGATATTAATCCAATTTTGACTTTGGCATTTCCTGATCAATTTGAGGAGCAAATAAAAGAAAGTGATGCAATTTTTATTCACGGTGGGGATGATCACTTGATTCAATTTTGGCTCAAGCAATTTGATTTGCCGAAAATTTGGGAAGGGAAGGTTGTTGCTGGAAGTTCCGCGGGCTCAGATGTGCTATCGAAACATTTTTGGACTTGCGACTGGAGGCAGTGTTTGGATGGACTTGGCATTTTGCCGATAAAGTTTCTTGCGCATTACAAATCAGAATATGGAATTAATGATCCCCGCGGTGCAGTTGATTGGGAAAATGGGCATAAAGAGCTCGAGAAATATGGCGATGGGGGTTTGCCAATTTATGCATTAAAAGAAGGCGAATTTGAAATTTTTGAAGTCTAATTTTATGAAAAGATTATTGCTTGCATCAAATGGGGATTTTGCAATCGAGGGATTGCGATTGTTTTTTTGATGATTTGAAAAAAATAAAATTGGCATACGTCATAACAGCCTCCAAGGGAACTACTGATTTAGAATATATAAAACGGCATAAGGAAAAAATGGATAAGCTCAGGATTGATTACGAAGAGATTGATGTTGAAGGTAGCAATGAAAACGACTTGCGAGAAATTTTCAAGGATAAAAATGCTGTCTATGTTGATGGTGGTAATACTTTTTATTTATTAAAAGCTGTCAGGGAAAGCGGATTTGATAAAATAATAACTAAACTGCTTGAAAAAGGTGTTGTTTATGTTGGTGCAAGTGCTGGAAGTTATATTGCTTGCCCAACAATAGAAATGGCAACCTGGAAGCCGAAACAGAAAGATAGATTTGGCGTGACAGATTTTTCCGCCCTTAATTTGGTTCCATTATTGATTACTGCTCATTATGTCCCAGAGATGGAAGCGGTTTTAAAAGACGAAATATCCAATGCAAAATATCCTACAAGAATATTGAAAGATGGTCAGGGTATTCTTGTTGAGAATGAAAATTATAAATTTGTTGGAGAGGAAGAGGAAATAAGATTATGAATGAAATTGCTAACGACATATTAAAATTCCTTGCATTTTCTCAGAAGCTGAAATCTCAACAGCGCACTATTAAACTTGCTAAAGATAGGCATGATCTTAAGAAAAAGATTGATCTTTTGAAATCATTGAAAATGGTTTTGATACACGACTTAGTGGAGGCAGAAATTGGCGACACGCCTTACGGTGATTCTATTTCCAATGAGCAAATAAAAGAGAAAAAGTTCGCAAAGAAAATGAGGAAATAAGAAAAATTGAAAAATTGGTTGGTGGTGAGCTTGGAAAAGAGATTCGCAATCTCTGGCATGAGTTTGAAGAAGATAAAACAAGTGAAGCGAAATTTGTGAAAGCGTTGGATTCACTCGAGGCAAATCACCAATCAATAATGTACGACGTGGATTATTGGGAGAATTGGTTTTATCCTGTAGCTCTGACTAAAGCTGACAAGTATTGCGAGCATGAAGAAATTCTTGGCGCACTCAATGGTGAGATCACAAAGCGAATGAAAGAAGAATTTAATAGGGCGGGAGTTGATTTGAATAAGTAATATGAAGAAGAAAAAACCGCTAACAATGAAAGATTTATTTTGGATTGTGCCTTCTTTTTTGTTGATAATTTTTCTGTATGTTCCCTTACAATTTCAGTTGGATAAATATTCAACCTCTAATCCACCAATTTTCTTTTCAATTGGTGAAGCCATGGCTGCAGTTGCAATTCTTTTGGCTGTCTATCAATTCAAAAGAGAAAAGTGGGCAATTGCTTTGGAAGTCAAAAGATATTTAATGTCAACTGTTTATATTTTAGTTTTCGCTGGTTTTTTGACAATTATTTTTTCTTCAGTCTTGCCTATAATAAAAACTTCAAATATTTTACTTTTTTCTGGTACTTGGCAAATCATATCAAGCCTTTTTATTATTTCTGCAGTCCTATTTTTATTTTTTGGAGCAAGTAATGATAAACTATTCAATAAAAATACAGATAAGGAATTTGTGAGTGCATTGCTTCGCAGAGTAATGTCTAGATCACCACAGCAAATAGATCAGGCTGTGGATGTGCTTAGTGCAAATTTTGAAATTATTATTGAAGAAATAAAGAAAAGTTCTCGTGATAATGAGGAAATTTCAGAATTCAAGAAAAATTCACATTTTATCCTAACGCAAATAATAAGTAACCCAAATTTCACAAATCATGTGGTTACGACTCGTGCAGATTTTCTTCAACGGTTCTTGCATAGCATCAAAGAATACCATCTGCAAGAGGGTAGAAGCATATCAACAGCATCTTCAGCCTTAATTCGTGCGCTTTTTTCAAATAAAGATTCCTTTTTTTATAACGAGCTGAAACATTCAGATTTTGGCGTTTATTATAAACCATTTCTTGAGGATATATTTTCAGACCAAAAAACATTTCAGAATTTACGCCCATTTGATCAAATAACATTTGATTTTGGAGAATATGTTGAAATTGAAAAATTAAAGTTGTTTATTGAAGCTCTTGAAATTTCACTGAAGGGTTATTTTAAAAGTCCTCATGATTTTTATAATTATTCACATTTCGATCATGCCTTTGAATTAGTTAAGGATGCATTTGAGAGAATAATCAAAGAAGCTTGCGATAGTGAATCAAAGGACGGTTGGCATGTTATGAATAAAATCCATCAAATAACTTTTCTTTTCGGGTGGAAATTTAGAGATGCCTACAAGGAAGCTAGAGAAAAAGGACTTGTTTCGCAAAACGATATAGATGCAACTGTTGATAGAAAATCTTTTGGCATTTATCCTGCAAGTATAACTGCTCAATATGCCAAACTTATTTTTGAATTGATGTGCGCATTAAGCAGTTATCCAAAAAAAGATTTGATAAGGGATTATGCTATTTCACTTACTGACGACGTTTTATTTTTTGATGAACCTATTTTTGCAAATATTAGAAAAGTTTTACTTGAATATATATGGGAAAAAATAGATGGAGAACCAGCAAGCAATATTAAAGGATTTTACCCTGTAGTTTTGCCTGTGTATTTGACATTGACTGGAATGTCCCCCGGAAACAGATCTTCTGGTCAAAAAGAATTATACAATCAAGTGGTTGATTTTTTGGAAACAAAACTTAAGCCAAAAATAATTGCAGGTGAAAAAATGGCTAACGACGAATTAATGGAAGATGTATTACTTCCCGACGAAGTTATATTTAATAGAGAAAAGAATTTGTTTCAATGGAAAATGCGCAAGGGTGTTCAAGATATGGTTATTTTGGAATAATTTTTTTCTTCAATTATTGCAAAATAAACAAAGGGGCTGATTTGTTTTCGAATAACAATAGAAATCAACAATATGAACAAACAAGAAACAATGGGTTACAAAATAGCAAACGCAGAAAATCTTGAAAAAGAAAACAACGCGGAACAACAAACGTTGAATGCTCTATCAAATGAGTATGGACTTTCCACTTTAAAATTTCTCAAGGAGCCAGAAAAAGGAATAAGCTCCAAAAACTTGATTGTTTCTTCTGAAGATGGCAGTAGCTATTTTATTAAATGTTTTAAAAAAGCTGATGCTGAGAGAGTTAATGTTTCAGAAAATGCAGTATGCTTTATTGGTGAAAATTCAGATTTGCCAGTAGTGCTTCCCTTGAAAAATAAAGAAGGTGGATTGCACGTTGTTATTGATGGTAAAACGTATTCAATTTTCCCTAACATGCCCCATGTTCAATATTCCCCTGAATCAGTATCTGAGTGGACTACGCTTTCAAAAAAACTCGGGCAGTTCTTGGGAAAAATTCATTTAGTTTCTCAGCTGGCAGTAATTCCCGAAACGATAGAAATGATTTCAAGATGGACTCCGGATGATCCAAAAGAAGCGATTGCTAAATATGAAAAAATAAAAAGTATAATTGAACGCAAAACAGCCACAGATGAATATGATCAGAAGGCACTTGAATTTATCCAATTAAAAACTGATTTGATTGCGCAAAATGAATTTATAAAAAGAGAGCAGCAACCCCTTGTTGTTTGCCATGGTGATTACCATAAGGATAACCTACTTTTAAATGAGCAAGGAGAAATAACTGGAATTTGCGATTGGGATATAAGCGGCAAGGCAAATCCTTATGTTGAATTTGTTAGGTCTTTTAGCATGTGCGTTATCAGGAGAGATTTCGAGCACTTGCAGGACAAAAAAGAAATGGCGAAAGCTTTTCTGGATGGTTACAAAAGTAATTGTGGATTTGTTTTTGATATTGAAGAATTGAAATACGCAATAGAATCTTGGTATCAAAAATTGCTAACGGCACCGTGGCCACTTCCTGATCATTATTATTCCTTAAGTGATGCTAATAAAACTGATAATATATTATATTCAGAATATAATAAAGTAATATTCCTTCGTGATAGGAGAGCTGAGCTCGCTGAGCTTATTGAGTCTTGTATGTAAAATTCGTGGATTGAATAATAGTTAAAAATAGGCTCAAATAAGCCTTTTGTGTTTTTAGCTTGCCAAACATTGACAATTGATAAAAAGTATGCTAACATATGTTGTTATAGTTCCTTAAATGAAATTACGAAATGGCATGAAGCAGAGCAATAATAATTGATCTATTTCCTGCCGTTTCGTAGTTAAAATCCACCCACAAAAAAGAGGGAGAAAACCATGAAAAACGCTATCGTAGCAGTTCTGTTTGTTCTCGTATCCGTAGCTTCCGCTCATGCTGGTGACAAGTGGTATCCTAAGACGCTTACCGCGGACAGTATTTACACGAGCACCTACGTGACACTGAACGAAAAGTGCCGCGTCATGATCCCGAAGGAAGGCGACAGCATCTTTGTCGGTGCCTACGAGAAGCTGGCAAACGGCATAACCAACGAGCAGTTCGCCGAAGTCAAAGGCGGATGGATCGTCGATTCAAGCACCTACAGGACGTACCCGCAGGGCAGCGAATTCTACAAAGCCTTCGGATTGACCGAGCACGTCGAAGACCGCTTCGTTTTTTCTCGGGTCTGCAGTTCGGCTGCAAAAAATCTGCCCCTTGAAGTGAGAACTAGATTCAACGGCGCCTATGGGATCAGCGAATAACTGGTCTCCGGCAACAAAAGAAAGTCGCAAATCTTTGCAAAAAGAGACGACCTATCGCTATAAGTGATAGGTCGTTTTCAATTTCTTAAATTTGCTGCAATAAGGCTTGAGCGCGCTGTAATCTGACATCAATTCTGTCCCAATTTTCCAAAATATTGTTTCAAGCCGTCTTTTATGGATAAGTACATTAAATAAAAGGGTGGGCATTTAAATACTACCTTTTTATTATTAATTTTCTACTATTCAACTATATAGTAGGGAAAGTTTTTTTTATATCAGTTTACTTGAGTAAATCTTGGCTTAATGATACCATGAAAACAGTTTAAAATACCTCATAGGATATGATCTGTACCCCAAAAAGTGGACACGCTAAAAAAGCGCCTGTCTACTTTTTGTTTTGGTGTAAAATGTAATTAATTAACAAACAAACCAAATGAGTA
>Ga0076077_136_pt1 | contig 7505 bp, 8 predicted proteins | sample RifGroC1_FD_68119 | JGI IMG/M metagenome (GOLD analysis project Ga0076077, IMG submission 68119) | Parcubacteria bacterium GW2011_GWC1_38_22
TAGCGAAAATTAAAAAATCCCGATGAAAGTCGGGATTTTTTTGTATTTAACAAATTGAAATAAATAAAAACGATGCCGCGTATGATTATTACTATGGGAATATGAGAGGTAGATAAGTATATTTACTTGGAAGATAAGAAATTTTTAGATATTTAAACAACGTTGTAATTCACAAACATATGAAAAGTAGTAGTAACAAAGCATCCTTATCATTAATGGCAGTTATGCTTATGGGCGGTTTAGCTTTTTCTAATATGGGAGCTTCTGCCAAGAATGGGAATGATGATTTAAGTGGTAAAAGTTCAAGCAGCGAGCAAGGGCAGTTTTCAACTTCAACTGATAACCGTAAGGGCGCAGACAAGCCGGAAGATGATTCTTCCGGGGTTGATAGACGAAGAGGCGCTTCTAAACCCGAGGATAATTCAAGTTCAATACAATCAAGTGTAACGGTAAAAACCGAAGATAATTCAGGAGTTGATAGGCGAAGAGGTGCTACTAAGTCTGAGGATAATTCTGGAGTGGACCGAAGGAATGGCGCTACAAAAATTGAAGATAATTCAGGAATTGATCGAAGAAGAGGTGCGACAAAACCTGAAGATAATAGTTTAAGAACGGATGTTTCAAACAAGGATCAGAAAGTTGAGGATTTCGGCAGAATTGTGAATTTCGATGACAATTCTCGCAATTCAAGCCAGGTTACCAGTAATTTAAGTGATGATTCATCCAATAGAAGTTCTGGTTTTATGAGTCGCTTCATGGATTGGTTCAGAGGAATCTTCTAAACGTTTAATAATTAGATAAACTTGAAAAAATAGGCGTGAAAGCGTCTATTTTTTTATTGTATCTTACGTATTACGAAGCAATGTGGGTATTTAAAGGATCACACGCAATACATGGCTGTGTTTAAATTAGTATTAGCAATAAGTTTCTATTTTTTTTGCTAGCCTGTTTCCTTTTTCGAGCACGCTTTTGGATAAAATACTCACTATCCAAAAGCTCAGAGCTTATGAAAAGTCTGGTTATAAAAAAAGCGAGCTCCCTGCGGGTTGCCGTAGGGAGCTCTGGTTTTGGAATGCAGGAATTTCTTCCCGGGATTTTTCTTGGGGATCATCCGGTGGCGAAAGTTCCGGTCGGTGTGCCCATCTTGTGCTGCATGCAGGTGAAAGTTGTCAGCCCGACACTTCTCACCTCAAATGCGGTCGGGATGCTAGGCAAAAAAGGTGAGGTTGCATTGGCTAGCATCATCCAGACACGCGTTGGTGTCACCTTGGAGTAATGCATGGTAATCGACAAAGCGGCGGAGCTAAGAGTACTCCTCGTGCTCGTCTGGTTGATGTTCTGAGCAGTTGCCAGGTCCGTCCTCACGGAAATCTCGGCGATTGCCTGCATCGTGATCTCAGCCGGGGTTGTGTCCTGGGCCAGCGCCAGCAATGAGGCCGCTATGGACTGGTTCTGTGCGATGATGGTGCCGTCATGGATTGGGTGTGCGCAGGCCATTGCAGCCAAAGCAAGCATGGCCGCGATAATGCCTATAGTGCTAAGCGCTTTTATCATTGTGTTTTTCCTCCTGTAGAACTAGCAAGATAAAAACATGTGAGCCCGCTAAAACTATCATCCTCCTTATGATAGTTAGAGATGTTGGGCACATCATCTCTGGTTAGTGGAAAGAACTAAAGTTAATAACTATAAGTATGCATTGATATAAATAGGTTGTCAATGAATTCATTTCCACATTTCTTTTGCCGCAAAAGAAACCTGGAGGAAAGAAAACTCCCGCACGGAGAAATACGGCGACAAACTGCTCACTGCGCTCGCTAAAATTTCTGAACGCTTCGCTTTCACTCAGTTTTTTGAAAAACTTCGTTCACGAAATTTTTACGCTCACTTCGTGGCAGATTTGTATCGGCGTATTTCTAGTGCGAACTCGGAATGCGGAAATACGAAAACCAACATTGAAAAACCACCTAAGGTGGTTTTTCAATGTTTAAGATGATTTTTTTATTATCAAACAAAGTACCTCGCAGCTCTGCAACGCGGGCCCAAAGGGTTCATGGGGTATTAATACACTTTTATTATTGAATCGAAATATTTCTAATTGTTTTGGCTGTTACGATACCATCTGTTATTGTTCCGAAAACTTTTATTTTGTCGCCTTCTTTGATATCCGAAAGGATAATACTTTTCCATGAATGGTTGAGCAGTCGAGTTTCTTCTGAGAAGCGTGCAATGTAAGTTTTGGAACCGTTGCTTATTGTCAGGGAGTCTTCAGTGATATTGCTAACGGTGCCAACTGCAAAGCCGCGGGTGTGAGAAATTTTTTCACTACCGTTAGTATTTTTTGTTCGAGTTATTCTTTCTTGATGAGAACGTTGAATGCGGCTGGATCTATTGTTCATATTTGCGCTAGCGTCCAGGATAAATCCAGAAGTTCCTATGGCGATGGCTAAACCTGAAATTGCTAAAGCATTGCGCATGTTTTTTTTCATTGTTTTTTATTATTACTGATTACAACGCAAACAAAAAACCAGAAAAAGCTCTCTGGATTTTACCTCTGCAAAAATTCATACGCGCTAGCTTATATTTTTGATTCATTGTTTTTAAATATAAAGATATTGATTTGATTTATGCTTCACGATTGGCTATAATTCAATACGTGCCATAAGAGATATGGCTTGTTTGTCACATTTAAAAGAATTTTTCAAAAATATGGAGTACCAAGAGTATCTTAAACAAATAAAAAATAAAATTTCTAAGCTTACGATTACTCAGCGAGTGGCAGTTGCAATATTGTTGCTGCTTATTGTAGTGGCTGGAATTTATGCAATGAATCCTCGCAAGAAATTAATTGAAATGCGCAATTCACAAAGGCGAAGCGATGTTGTTAACATCTTGAATGCAGTATACGAGTATTCAGTTGCTAATAATGGTTCATTGCCTGAATCGATTACTGCTGCACCGACGATGATTTGCAGGGATAATGCTATGTCTTGCGAAGGATTGGTAGATTTATCGAATATTTTGAAGGATGAAAAAAGGATATTGTCCAAGGTTCCTGTGGACCCTAAAGTAAAGGAAGCAAACATTTCAGGATATAAGATTTCAAGGTTGCCAAATGGTAGAATAACTATTACTGCACCCTTTGCTGAGAATAACGCAGTAATTGGTTTGACTAAATAGGTTTTCGCTAAGTGGTATTCATTTTAATTTTTAGAAATTGCCATGATTAATCCCGGTTTCAATTTTAATGACTTCGGAGCCCTGATAGATTCTGTGAAAAGCGGTTCCTATATGGGAATTTTTTTACTTTCCATTATTTTAAGTTACATCGTGCCTCTTCCAGAAGCAGTGGCGCTGCTGCTATTTGGTTTTCTGGGAGCTACGACTGACTTGAATATTTTCGTGGTTTTTTCCATTGTTTTTCTTGGAATCGTTATAGGTGACAATATTTTATACAGGCTTAGTTATTTTGGGAACGCCTGGGTAGAAAGGTTTAATCTAAAAATGCGAAAGAACAAACTCATAAAATATGAGAATTTGGTGGTGGATAATATAAATAAGACAATTTATTTCTTGCGATTGGTTGCCGGCGTGCGTTTTTTTGGACCGGTTATTGCTGGCACGCTTGGTGTAAGCTGGAGAAATTTTTTCATAGCTAATTTTGGAGCGACACTTATAAACACTGCTTTTTTTATTGCGCTGGGATATTATTTTCACGGCAAAATCGTTCCGCTCATTGCTGAAGTGGAAATAGCTAGGAATATGTTATTATTTTCTTCTGCTGTAATAGTGGGATTTTTATTGAATGTATTCAGGAAGAAAGTGTAATGATTCAGATATTACTTTGAACCATAAAAAAAGGGTCATACGCAATATATGGTTTCAATTATTGAATAGTAAACCTATTTTTTGTTTTTCTATTTCCTTTTTGAGCACACCCTTGACCCAAATCTATGGTTAAGGGCTCAGGAATTGCTGTCGCAATAATTGGCCAAAAAGAAAATAGAAAAACAAAAATCATGGCTGTTTTTCATAGAACCATATATTACGTATGTTCCTAAAAAAACAGCCTAGCGGCTATTTTTTTGTTAGAAGTATTTTTTTACTGCGACAAATTCTTCCGCGATTTCAGGATGACAGACAATCTCAACGGTTCCTTCCGGGAGGTTATCTAAAAAATTATCCATATCTTCCACCCAGTCGAGGCTGACAAGAGCAGTTGATGAAACGCAAGCTACTTCCAAGCAAGCTTTAGTATCAAGAAATCTCAATAGGTGTAAAATGTGGGCAATAAAAACATTATGGCGCAAACTTGTGCTGTCACCAAAGCGTATGTAGGGGATGTTGTAATCTTTCTGAAGTCGGAGTGCAATTTTAAAAAAGAGGGGAAAAAAATGGACATGCTCATGAGAATTAATTCCATCGGGACTGCGACCGAACATTTCCTTAAATGTTTCAATTTGATATCGCCATTCTTTTTCAACCTTGCTTGGCAGGATTTCCCCCATTAATAATTTGCCGATAAATTCAAGCGCGCGACTAACGGCTCCTCGTCTGGTTTCTCGCTGCTCGTCAAATTTATGCAAAATATCAAGATGGATATCAATTTTTACTCCACTGCGATTAAGCTGCTCTATTTCTCTTGGACTAATTATTCCGCGAGTCATTACGCCTACGCGGTTTATTTTTCCCAATGATACAAGGTATAATATATTGCGGTTGGCTCGGCTGCTTATTCCAAAATCATCAGCAGCAATTAATAGCCTTTCGCGATGTGATTCGTAAGAAATATTTTCCATAAGCGTATTGGTATAAAATATGTGTTTGAATAGATTGTACTAGCATGGTATAATCGAGCAAAGTGAGTGAAATGAAAGTACTCTTTCAATTTCCGAACGCGCGAAGACTATATCTATATAATCGAGCAAAGTGGAGCAAAATTAAAGCAAACTTTAATTTCCGTTCGCCAGTTGGTGGAGCGCAAAGATTATATCTATTTAATTTTAGCAAACTAGCAGGTAATTGCAATATTATTTTTTTATAAAATTATTATGGAACTAAAAAGGTATAACGTATATTTCTTCTTTATTACTTTAGTCGGTATCAGTGTTGTAACCTATTTTGTTTTCAAGCCCTTTTTAATGCCGATTTTGCTGGCTGCTATTTTAGCGGTTATGTTCCAGCGACCGTATAATTTTTTTGTGCGTTTGACTAATGATAGCAGAAGAATAAGCGCATTTTTTATTTCATTTCTTGGTATAATCATATTTAGCGCTTTTTTCTTATCAATTATCGGTTTAATCTTGAATGAAGCATCAAATTTTTATCACACGACACTCGGAGCGCAGGAATATCAAAATTATCTTGATAAGACTGTTAACAATGTTAATAATAACAATTTTTTGAAATCTATCGGTTTTGACAATATTGTTAATGCAGATACGATCAAAAATTCAGTTTCTCAACTGGGTCAAAATGCCTTTGCTATTGTGCAGAAAACATATCAAGGAATAGCTAGTCTGATTTTCTTCACAGTCATTATGTTCTTTACCTTGTATTACTTCTTGATTAGTGGAAAGGCATTGGTGAAACATATTATGTATCTTAGTCCTCTTCGCGACGCTCATGAGAAAATCTTGATTAAGAAATTCATTTCAATTAGTCGCGCAACAATAAAAGGAACATTGATAGTGGGAATTGTGCAAGGCTCAATAGGCGCGACACTGTTTGCTGTGGTTGGCATTCCATCAGCGGTTGTTTGGGGGATTGTAATGATGTTTCTATCACTTATTCCAATGTTGGGCACGGGGTTAATCTGGCTTCCAGCTGCAATAATAATGTTTTTGTTGGGAAACGTTTGGCAAGGTATTGTGATATTGATTGTTGGCGGTGGAATTATTTCTACTATTGATAATTTCCTTAGGCCAAAACTTGTTGGAAATGACACGCAGATGCATCCATTAATCGTATTCTTTTCTACTCTCGGAGGAATAAGCCTTCTGGGATTCTTTGGCTTCATTGTGGGGCCAATCATAGTTGCTTTATTTCTGGCATTATGGGAAATTTATGGGGTTGAATTTAAATCGCAACTTAAGAACTTCAATTCTTAAATAGTTGAATTATGAATCAAGAATCACGAATCAAGATTCTTCAGCATAATTCATGATTCACGATTCATGATTCTTTCTTGGTATCAACATCTCCCTGAATATATTAGCCCGATTGCTTTTTCAATCGGGCATTTTTCTGTTCGCTGGTACTCGGTGTCATATATCGTGGGTTTCGCGGTTGCTTATCTAGTTTTGATGTTTCAGATTAAACGCAGTGAAAATTTAAGAGTCATCAGTCATCTGCCTGCCTACCGGACAGGTGGGTCATCTGCCTGCCTACCGGACAGGCAGGTCATCAAAAAAAATATTCACAAAAAAACAAATAAAGATGACCGATTGCTGATGACAGATTACAATTTGCTTTTTCTTGATTTGCTGTTGCTATCTTTTTTTGGAGCTCTTGTTGGCGGGCGATTGGGATATGTACTTTTTTATGACCTATCATATTTTATTGCTCATCCATTTTCTATGATTTCTCCATATGTGAATGGGAATTTGGTTGGAATTTATGGCATGAGTTTTCATGGCGCGCTTTTAGGAATACTGCTTGGCAGTTTTATTTTTCTTAAAATAAGAAAAATAGATTTTTTGAGTTGGGCTGATTTTATTGCACCTGCCGCATCACTTGGATATTTTTTTGGTAGAATAGGAAATTTTTTGAATGGGGAGCTATATGGACGCGCGACCGATTCCCCGATCGGTATGTATTTTTTGGCAGATTCTGACAAATTAAGACATCCTTCTCAGCTTTATGAGGCTTTCCTTGAAGGAATCTTACTTTTTATAATTCTACGAAAAATGCAAAATATGAACTTAATAAGGGGAGCCGTATTCTATGCCTACCTTGTTGGTTATGGAATTTTGCGAATAATTCTTGAACAATTCAGGCAGCCTGATGTTCAAATTGGTTATGTTCTTACATTTTTTACGATGGGACAAATTTTATCATTAGCTATGGTTCTATTTGGAAGTGCATCATATTTCATCTTGAGAAAAAATATAAAAAATAAAATACGAAAATAAAACTGGTTTGTTAGTGTTAAAGAATTTTAAAATATGATATACTGTTAGCATAGTAATTCATCATCAAAAGAAAATGAATAAAAAAGAAACTACGAAGAAAAAAAGTTTTTCTGGTGAACATAAAAAAACAATAGGAATAATTTTGTTGATCGTTGTAATCTTAGTAATTGCTATAATTGTTTGGGGCATGAGGCAGCCGAAGACTGCACTGCCTGCTCAAAATGTTTCCGAACAAAGCGGCGATTTTAGAGCTGATATTATTTATTATTATGGAAAGGGAGCATGTTTGCATTGTAAAAATATAGATAAAATTATTGAAGATAATAAAATAGAAAGCAAGATATCCTTTGCAAAAAAAGAGGTATGGCAAGATCC
>Ga0076077_137_pt1 | contig 7384 bp, 6 predicted proteins | sample RifGroC1_FD_68119 | JGI IMG/M metagenome (GOLD analysis project Ga0076077, IMG submission 68119) | Parcubacteria bacterium GW2011_GWC1_38_22
GATGCAATTTCTAGTGTTTGCTTTGATTGCTGACATGATAAAATCTAACCGCAAACTCAGTGAAGATCAAATGTATTTTTTCAAAGCTGAAAAATACAAAAAGTAGATTCGCATAGCTTCCAATTTCAAAAAATCGCTATCACCTCTCGTGTAGCGATTTTTTACTTGAAATTAATGCTTCTTTAGGATATAATTACTTTATAATTATAAAAATAATACATGAAAATATTATTCATTTCTCATACATTCCCCCCAATTTTTGGAGGAGTAGAAAGGCAAAATTACTATTTATCAGAAAATTTAAAAAAGATAGCAGATGTCACGGTGATAGCTAATTCAAAAGGCAAAGCTTGGCTTCCTCTTTTTTTGCCATACGCTTTTGCAAAAGCTTTCTTTTTAATGTTTTCATATGATGCTTGCCTGCTTGGAAATGGAGTTCTTGGACCAATCGGCGCTACCCTGAAACTTTTTCATCCGAGAAAAAAATTCTTTTCTGTATTCATGGTTGGCAATCAAACAATTATTGAAACTGTTAAGATCGGAATAAATGAAGAACATTGCATTTTTATCCCTAATGGTATTAGCATTAAAGATTTGACTGTTGAGGAATCACGGAGTGAGATGGAACGAATTTTCGGATCCAGTCTTGAGGGCAAAAAACTTATCATTAGCATTGGAAGAATTGTGCCTCATAAAGGAGTAGAATGGTTCTTGAGAAATGTTATGCCAGTTTTACCAGAAAATTATTGCTATATTGCTGCAGGAGGAATTGTTTCAGCAAATACAGTTGGAGACAAAAGCAATTATGAAAACTGCCTCAATGCAATAGATGAGAACGGACTAGGGAAAAGAGCGAAAATTATTGGTAACATTGTTGAGCAGGATAAGCTAACATTAATAAATTCAGCAGATCTGTATGTGTCGTCAAATATTAAAGTTCCCGGCTCAATGGAGGGATTCGGATTAACAACACTGGAAGGAGCTGCTTGTGGAAGATTTGTGCTCGCCTCCAATCTTGAAGGGCTTAAAGATGCTATTCAAGATGGAAAGAGTGGATTTCTATTAGAAAATGAAAATGTTTCAGTTTGGAAAGATAAAGTAATTGAAGTTTTAAACAATGATTCGTATAGAAAAGAATTTGGAGAAAAAGCTAGGAAATATGTCGCCGAAAATTACAGTTGGGAAAGTATTGCCAAAAAATATATGATCGAAATAGAAAAAATAGTTTCTGAAAAATAAATTTTTTGATATTTGCCACAGGCTTTCATAAAAAGTTCTCTACTTTAGAATTATTCGTGCTGTCTTTCGGTTCCAGCATCGTCATTATTGATTTCTTAGTAATACTGCTAGGAAAATCCCCCCTGCACATCACCAGAGCAAGCTTATTTGGAACAATTGTTGTATTTTCAGCTATCTGCTTTGGCATATATCGAAGACGCATTCGTAAAAACACTTCTGATAATCAAGAATTTAAAACAAAACAAATGTCTCGCCGCGCTGCAACCTTAGTCGTTATAATTTTGTTTTTGACAATTTTCATCAAAACAATCTATTTCAAGGATGCAATCTTCCCAACTGCCACCGACCTCGGTCATCATATGTATTGGACCAAAGAAATTTCAATCACTGGGCAGCTTCCTAATTATGAAAAGGCTGAAATCGGAGCAGAATATACAATAGAAGCGCCATCCCCAATTGCTGATTTCATTATCGGTGAACATCTTTTTTTTGCAGCCATAGCCATCATTTCAGGAGCAGACTTTTTCTCTTCTTTCCCAGTCTTAACACTTTTCCTTATTCACATAATTTCAATTCTATCAATTTTTGTTCTCACGCGAGCATTTTTTAAAAATTCACTTCATCAAGATGCCATCGCAATTATAACTTTACTATTAATTGGACCGCTATATTCAATTGCCTCACCTCAAGCTAAATTCGTTAGTGGTGGTGTTATAGGTAATGATATTGGCAACCTGCTTATTCCGATATCTATTTTGCTTTATATGAAAGCCTTTAGCGAAAAGAAATCCGACATTCTCGCTTACGCTCTATTTATCAGCTTCGGATTAGCCTACACTCATCATCTTAGCACTTTCGTGTTTGTCTTTCTTTCGTTATTCACGGTCATTGCTTATGCGGCGCTTAATTTCAAGTCAGTCTTTTCTGATATTAAAGAGTGGCTCAAATTATTTCTTACCCGTGAAGCTTTATTGGTTTTAGCAATGGGTGCGATTTTTATTTTATTCATATACACTCCAACTTATCTTAATGCCAGCGCCGTTAACACTGCAGTAGGAACTCCAAGCAAGGCTTCACGCGCGGGACTAACTCTTGCCCAACTCAAATCAACTGCCGGTGAAGCACGCTTTGCTTTTGCGTTCTTGGGTGTTGTCCTTTTATTTTTTGCAAAAAAACTTGGAAAATATAACCAGGCATTTATGATTGGTTGGATAGTCGCGCTCACACTGATGTCACTTCGCCCTGATTGGCTACTGCTCGACATTCCTTCAAATCGCATAGCTAGTTATATCGTGTTCCCTTCTGCCATAATTGCAGCCTACATGTTTGTCGTTATTTTGACAGCTCTCAAATCTGAAGAGAAAAGGAGAAATTATCTCAGCCCAATTTTTATTTTCATTTCTTTTTTCGCACTCTCTGCATTCATTGCAACTAGCGGTCTTTATGACAATGCCGCATCATTAAATTCAAGCAGCAGCGCATCCCCTGCCTTGCAAACTTATGCGGCTTCTCAATATCTTGCTGACAATTTAGAAACTCGAGATGTGGTGCTAAAAGATCATAACTATCTCTCAGGTGATGCCTGGATCAAGCTTTTCTTCATGAAAGATTACAATTACCCGCTTTCTCGAGGCTTTTTCAAAAGATATCAGGATGAAACCAAGCCCAGAGAGCAATGCACTAATCTTATGATTTCAATTCCAAACGGAACCATGGCGCAAAAATGTTTCGAAGGCACGGGCACAAACTTTATTATGGTTGATCCCAAGATGGATAGCGGACAATTTCATCGCCTTAATGATTTTTGGCAAATATACTCCGCAGACGCAATCACTGTTTTCTATAAGAAATCTTAATACTAATTATTAATCTCCAGATAAAATCATGAGCAATAAGATTATCATCGCGTCAACCTGCTTTTTTCTTTTAGTAAGCTTTGTCTTCCTGTCATGGTCAGAGAGAAAACAAGCTGACATTAATACAAAAAATATCTGGATGACTTATTTCGAAAACCCCAGAGATAATTCACTGGATTTTAAAATTGAGAATCATTCTACAGTGACAAATTTTCACTGGCAAATATTGGCAGATAAGAATATCATCAAAGAGGAAAATGTTGCCATCGCATTGGATGAAACGAAAACAATTCCTGTCTCACTATCAGATATCAATGGAAAGAAAATAATAATAGTTGTAACCGCAGGAACTGATAGAAAAGAAATATACAAAACATTTTAAAAAATCTAAAATCTAAATTACAAATGCCAAATAAAATCTTAAATCCTAAATTCTAATATTTGAATTTTGGTCATTTATTGGAAATTTGGATTTTGACATTAAGATTTAAAATATTACCAGAAGTCACCAATAACATTATTAAAATTATTCCAAAATCATGAAGAGAATTTTATTAGTCACCCGCCCTGTCGCTCCACCATGGGATGAAGCCAGCAAGAACTTCGCTTATTATCTAGCTAATAGCGCCAAAAATTTTTCTTTCAGTGTGCTAACGCCTGGACTTGTGCAAGATTTTTCGCAAACAATTCAGCAGCTGCCTGTCTATACTAAAAACAATTTGAACTTGAATTGGAACCAGCGCCTTAGATTATTAAAACTGATTCCAAAAGTGAAGGATTTTGATATCTTGCACTTTATGCTGACACCCAGCAAGATAAATGCCTTTGCATTTAAATTTTTTCTAAGCAGTAAAAAAAATAAAACCGTACAAACGATTGCAACGCTTCGCGAAGATCTTTTATCTGACAAAGATTTTAAGAAAATTCTCTTCGCCGACCTTTTGATCACTTATTCGGATTATGCAAAAAATAAATTGCAAGGCCTGGGCTTCGAAAATGTGATCAGAATTTATCCGGGAATTGATCTTGCGAAATTCATGCCTAATGGAAAGAACTTGGAAACTCTTTCAAGATTTGAAATTAAAGACACAGATTTTGTTGTAATCTACCCTGGAGAGTATGTGAGACTTGGCGCAACAGATGACATCGTCGCTTCCCTTCCAGAACTTTTCAAGCAGATTCCAAATGCTAAATTTGTTTTTGCAAACAGGTTTAAAAATGAAAAAGATGTTCAGAAGAAAGCAGAGGTAGTTGAAACGTTAAAAAAGGAAGGTATCCTAGATAAGGTCGCTTTTACTGATACTTTTTCTGATATGCCCAAAATATATAATTTGGCTGACGTGGTTGTTTTTCCCGTACGCAATATGCAAGGAAAGTTCGACGTTCCACTAGCTGTTATTGAGGCTATGGCGTGCGAAAAACCGGTTGTCATTTCTGACTTGCCAATCCTAAAAGAATTCGCCACCAAGGACAATTCTGTTATAATTAAAACTGGAAATACAGAGCAATTTATTTCCGAAATTGTTGAGCTCTCAAAAGACAAGCTGAGATGTGAGCAAATCGGAAAAGCTGCTCGCAAATACACTGAAGAAAATTTCGACATCAATTCGGTTGCAACTCAATATGAAGCAGCCTACGAAAAATTACTTGCGTAATCAAACATTTAAACATACAAACAGCATGAATTCACCTGCTTAAATGTTTGAATGATTAAATAATTATATGAATACTATATGGAAAATATTGAGAAAAATCTAACAGAAATAACTCCTCATCAATTCGATCTAAAAACAGATAAGATGTCAGTGCCTGCACGTTTTTTCATGAGTAAAGATCTTTTGCCTGAAGAAAAAACATTTATCCAAGCTGAAGACATTGCCTCAAACAAGGATGTTTTGTTTCGCCATACTGTAGCTATGCCAGATGTATGTTCAAAACCTGGCAGAAAAAATGCTTCAGGCACAACAATAATTTCCGACAAATATATTTTGCCTCAAGTTAACGATTCTGATCCTAATTGTGGAATGCGCTTAGTTAAAACCAACCTTACTGAAGACAATATTTCAGCAGAACAAATAGATGAACTTTTCAAAAAGTTAGTTGATATTGTTCCGACAAAAAAATTTGTTGGAACCGTGGTTCCTTTTAAAATAGTAGTCGACATCTGTCGCCGAGGAACAATAGCAGCTATTGAACATCTTGGAATTAAAACCAAAAATGAATTGGAAAACACTCAGCATGGAGGAAATTTCTTCGGCAAAGAAATGACTAAGCAAGATATTTTTGATGCAATTCCGAAATTATACATGCATTTTGCAAAATTCCGTTTAGGAATTTTGGGTGCGGCTGGAAATCATTTTTTGGACATGCTCAAGGTCAGTGACATTATTGATCCTGAAATTGCTCAAAAATTCGGACTTAAAAAAGGACAATATCTTCTCATGGTGCATACTGGATCAGGAATTTTGGGACAATATACGATGTACACCCACACCGCCAAAAAAGCGGAGCATCTTTCGCAGGCTTTAATGGTTATGTTGGGAAAATTAACATTCCGCTCATCAAAGAAAGATGTCTACAAAAAAATGCAGGAAAAAATTGCCAAACACATGACCAAAGATGATTCACTTCTTACTTACGACGGAAATGGAGAAGACGGAAAAATGTATATGAATGCTCGCGCGGCTGCTTCTAATTTTGGAACAGCTAACCGCGCAGTTATCATCCACAACATCGCAACAACAATGCAAGAAGTTTTGGGACGCGAAGTGGAGATGGATTTAATCTATGATCTTCCGCATATTTCAATCACTAAAGAAAATCATTTTGAAAAAGATGTTTGGGTGCATCGCTCAAACACCTCCAGAGCTTTTGGTCCAGCCAAAATGGCCGAACATCCTATCTACAAAGAAACAGGCGAACCCGTATTTATCCCCTCTTCTATGAGCACAGATGCGTACATTTGTGTAGGAACTGACCGCAACGAAGAAAGTTTCTATTCCGCGCCGCATGGGACAGGCAAAGGAAAAAACAATGCAGAAAAAACTATTGAAAACAAAGATGAACTTTTTGCAAAAATGGAAGAAAAAGGAGTAAAACTTTATAACGCGAAATCATCCATAGTTATCAACCAGGACAGCGCTAGGTATAAAAATATTGACCAAGTTATTGAAGGAGTCGAAGCCAACGGTATCGCTCATGTCGTAGCCAAAATGGAGCCAGTCGCGGTAATTATGTATTGATTAAATTTTGAATTATGAATTTCGAATTTTGAATAAAATTCGAATGAAAGAATGTTTAAAACATTAAAACATTCAAAATTCATTCGAAATTCAAAATTTGAAATTTGAAATTAGATGAAAATTATAAGTATCTCAGGCCTTGATGGCTCAGGCAAATCAACTCAAGCAAAAATGCTGCAGGATTTTCTTGAAAAGCATAATAAGAAAGCTTATTATTTCCACGCCGTGCAATTTTCTGTTCCTCAGGCGACAAAAACTTTTTTCAAAAAACATTGCCTGGTCTGCAAACTCTTCAAGAAATGCAGAATTGAACCGCAATCTTCTTCAGAAAAAGTTAGTACCGACGAAAAACCAGGAGTAACGAAAGCAGGTTTCCTGGCGATCAACCTCCGCAAAATCGCTTTTATTATTGATGTTTTAAGATTCTATTTCCTCAAGAAAAAACTTACCAGAAAAGGATATGGTTTTCTGGTGACAGACAGATATTTTTACGACACCATTGTTAATATTGCTTATCTTCAAAAAAGAAACACCCCGCCTCGTATTGAAAAATACATTCCCCTTGCAGATGCGGCTTTCTATTTGAAAATTCAGCCTGAATCGATCATGACCAGACCTCGCGTGCCCGAACAAGGATTGGAATATCTTAAAGATAAAAAAAGGTTGTATGACATGTTCTCAACTCTCTGGAATTTCCAAATTATAGATGGAAGTTTGCCGCCAAAAGAATTATTTGCACAATTATTGAGTAAACTTAAAAAGAATTAGAGCATTCTTCATTATCAATTTGTCACTGGTCACTAGCAACTAAGTCACTGATTATTCGTTCAAACTATGTTTTCAGGTTAGTGACAAGTGACCCAGTGACTAGTGACTTTATTTTAATAAAGAATTTTTTTGAAAAATTGAGATAAAATATTAAAAACATCCACAAAATTTAAACACTATGTCCCAACAAAACCTCGCAAAATCCACCCTTTGGCTTATTATTTCTGAACTAATTTTCAACCTTTCCGGCTACGTCATCCATTCTTCAATGGGAAGAAT
>Ga0076077_140_pt1 | contig 6734 bp, 8 predicted proteins | sample RifGroC1_FD_68119 | JGI IMG/M metagenome (GOLD analysis project Ga0076077, IMG submission 68119) | Parcubacteria bacterium GW2011_GWC1_38_22
GTTTTTTTCTGGGCGCTCATTATAATTGTTCCAATTAGGATTTTTTTGTTCCAGCCTTTTTTCGTGCAAGGTGCTAGCATGGATAAAAACTTTGCTGACGGTGATTATTTGATTGTTAATGAACTGGGATACAAACAGACTGATGTTAGCTTGGGAAATGTTCACCTTTTCGATGTTGATACTTTTAAGGATTTGAAACGCGGTGATGTGGTGGTTTTCAGATATCCCAAGGATCCAAAACAATTTTTCATAAAACGTGTTATTGGACTTCCTGGTGAGCAAGTTAAAGTTGAAGGAGGAAAGGTTATTATTTTCAATAATCAAAACCCAGAGGGATTTGTTTTAGATGAAAGTGCTTATTTGCCAAAAGGTTTGATTACTAACGGAGCAGTAACAATTGCATTAAATGGTCAGGAATATTTCGTGTTGGGTGACAATAGACAATTTTCTCATGATTCTCGCGCATGGGGAGCCCTGCCAAAGGATGATGTTATTGGAAAAGTTCTTGTGAGGGCTTGGCCATTTTCCAAAGCAGGAATACTTTAAAAAATTTCTAATTTCTAATTTCTAATTTTTATTTTAAAAAATGTTTTATTATTTGGTTGTAATTGGATAATATTTCACTAGTATGGCTCAATTATCAGTTAAAAAAGTAAAGAAAGAACTTACAAAAAAAATGGATAAAAAAACTGTTAAAACTCAAGTCGCAGCCAGGAAGCCTTTAAAAGCTAAACAGTCAGTAGAAGAAGAAATAATGCTGCAACCACCTCGCGGAATGAGGGATCTTTTGCCTGGTGATCAACCATATTGGGATCAAATCAGACGAGTTTTGGCGCGCATTTCCTTGGAATATGGATTTGGAAGAATTGATACCCCTGCAATTGAATATGCAAACCTATTCATTCGTTCTATCGGAGCTGGAACTGACATTGTGGATAAGGAAATGTACATCTTTAATACTAAAGGCGGTGACAAGGTTTCTCTGAGACCTGAGCTTACGGCTGGCATTGGACGCGCCTATATCCAACATGGAATGAATGTCTTGCCTAAGCCGGTTAAACTTTTTTCAACTGGTCCAGTGTATCGTTATGATAGACCGCAAGAAGGACGTTATCGAGAACATTTTCAGGCAAACTTCGATGCTTTTGGTGAGCAAGACCCAATTTTGGATGCTCAGCTTATTCAACTTGCGCATCGTGTGGTAACAAGCTTGGGAATCAAAAATATTCAATTTCAAGTAAATTCAATCGGATGTCCAAAATGTCGCAAGGAATATCAGAATTTATTGGTTGCATATTTCGAATCCAAAAAACAAAAGCTTTGCCAAAATTGCAAAAAGCGATTGGAAACAAATCCGATGAGAATTCTGGATTGTAAAGAAGATAAATGTGTTCAAGTTTCTACTACTGCTCCACAATCAGTCGATCATCTTTGTATGGAATGCCGAGTGCATTTCAAGAGTCTTTTGGAATATCTTGATGAACTTGATTTGCCATACATCATCAATCCAAGATTGGTGCGAGGTTTGAGTTATTACACTAAAACTGTTTTTGAAATCTGGTCCAATGATGAAGAAGGTAAGAGGCATTCATTCGGAGGTGGCGGACGCTATGACTACTTGATGGAACAATTAGGTGGAGAACACACTCCTGCCATTGGATTCGGTTTGGGTATGGATAGATTAGTGGCTGAAATGAAAAGAGTGCACGCTAAGATGTATATTGAACCTAAGCCACGTGTTTTCTTAGCTCAACTTGGAGATCTAGCAAAGAAGAAAAGCCTTAACGTTTTTGCTGAACTTCAAAAAAATGGTATTTTGACCGCTGAGAGTTTCGGTAGGGGAAGTTTGAAATCACAACTTCGCGTTGCTGATAGACTTGGAGTTGAAATAACTTTGATTATTGGACAGAAGGAAGCACTTGATAAGACGGTGATTGTGAAAGATATGGTTAGTGGCACACAGGAAACAGTTGGTCACGACAGATTAATTTTGGCTGTGAAAAAAATTCTGAAGAATAACGTTGTTATTTCACATAGCGAAGAATAAGTTTATGAAGATAAATTGATGATGGCATTTAAGGATATTCATCCTATTGCGCCAGTGCATATTTTGATCATTCCCAAGAAACACATCGCTTCGATAAATGATATCGAGGAGGGTGATGTGGAACTATTGGGTAAAATGATAATTACCGCAAGAAATATTGCTAGCGAATTAAAAATCTCAGAAGGTGGATATAAGTTATTATTCAGAACGGGAAAGAATGGCGGCCAGGAAGTCGATCATATTCATTTACATTTGATTGGTGGAGCTGCTCTGCATGAGGAAATTCGCCCTCTAGAGGTTGATTGGAAATAAGACAGTTTATCAGGCATTAGCTTCTTAGCTTTTTAGAAAATGCAGATTGTATTCCAAAAGCTAAAAAGCTGAAGCCTAAGAAGCTAAAAAGCTGCTCCATTGACTTATTTGAATTTATCTGTATAATATGATAAGTTATGCACATAAGCATACCGTTGTCTTAATAGCCCTAAAGGCTTGCGAAGACTTTAATTACATTTGCTAAATCTAGGATTTAGATAAAAATTTAGAAAGGAGGCTACTATGATTGAAGTTAGAAAAAAGGATAAAGAAACTACTGAAAGCTTGATGCGACGTTTTTCTCGTAAAATTCAGCAAAGTGGTGTTTTGGTGCGCGCACGAAGAACACGTTTCAAGAATGATGAGAAAAGCAAGACTGAAAAACGAACTGAAGCTCTCTATAAAGTTAAGATTCGCAAAGAGATTGATAAGCTGAAGAAGCTTGGAAAATTTGACGATGAAGCTTTGAAGAATATCAAGCGAAAAATGGAATAGTTCTACATGATACAAATGATGCTGGCTCGCGCTGGCATCATTTGTAAATTTGTCTAACTTTTACTTTTTGAAATTAAAAACATTATGACTTTAAAAGAAAAAATTTCATCTGATCTTAAGGAAGCTATGAAAGCGGGCGAAGCTAAAAAACGCGATACATTGAGATTGCTGGACAGCGCTATAAAGAACGTAGAAATTGAAAAGCAAAAACGTGAAACTGGTCTTAGCGACGAAGAGGTTTTGGATGTGATATCTCGCGCAGTTAAGCAACGGCAAGATAGTATCAGACAATTTGAGGATGGCGGAAGACCGGAATTGGCTGAAATTGAAAAAGAAGAACTTGAAATACTGATGCCATATCTTCCCGAACAACTTTCCGAAGAAGCTATTGTTGAAATTGCAAAAGCTGTAATCACTGAATCCGGCGCAAAGGGACCTGCTGATTTAGGAAAAATAATGGGTCAAATTATGGCTAAAGTTAAAGGCAAGGCTGATGGAAATATTGTGCGAGAAATCGCCAAAAAAATTCTTGATGAACTGGCTTAAAACCTTTTTATAATGAAACTAATTCTTGAAATAAATAATAAGACGCCTCAAAAAGTAGTCAAAAAAACATTTTTGAGTGTTTTTGGTCGCACTCTGGATTTAGTTTCTATGGATTGCTTAAAAGATAAAACCATAGAATTAAGTGTGGCCTTGGTTGGTGAAGAAGAAATGCATTCTTTGAATTTGCAATACAGGAAAAAGGATAAAGCTACCGACGTGCTGTCTTTTTCTGAATACGAAACAACTGCTTTGCTGTGCAAACAAGCATCAACAAGTGACAGTGAAATATTTTTGGGAGAAATTATTTTGTGTCCAAACTATATCGCTAATAATGCGCATGAGGATGGGGAAGCTTTTGAATATGCATTGAATTATATAATCTCACATGGAATTTTACATCTACTTGGATTTCCACATGGCAAAAAAATGTTTTCTCTACAGCGCAAAGTTGCAGATATGCTAAAATAGAAACAATAGCTTGTAGCTTTGTTGGTTTCTTTGGTTTTGTTAATGAAAAATATAAAAAAATAAATAACTTCATTTACGCTGGAAGCTGGAGGCTAAAAGCTAATGAGGCTAAAAATATGATTGAAGGATTTAGACGATTTAGACGAAGCTTAAAGCATGCCTTTGATGGACTCAAATGGGCAATTGTTCATGAGAAAAATTTTCGTATCGAGCTTGTTATCGGTTTTTTTGTTGTGCTGTTTATTCTTATTTTTGATGTTAAGAATTGGGAAGCAGTCATATTACTTTTGATGATAATGTGGGTTCTTATTTTTGAGCTTGTAAACACTGTCCTCGAGCGAGTTGTGGATATTTTGAAACCAAGAATACACCCCTATGCGCGTCTTATTAAAGACCTTATGGCTGGTGTTGTTTTGATTTCGGCTACCGTCTCAATAATTGTTGGATTGTTGATTTTTTATCCATATTTTCGCGAAATTCTTCTTCTTGTTAGATCATATTAAGCAGCAGCTGGGACTTTTTGCTATAATATTGGAAAACATGTATAATGTTATAGATATTGGAGAAATTATTTACGCTTGTACTTAATCTTCAGTTTTAAAAAACAAAAATGATAACTAGGCTGGGTAGTGCTAAAAAGCTGCTTGATTTGCAGTTAAATAAAAGATTTTTGAACCTTTTAGACCAGCGCTCTTGCTAGTTTGATAATAAAAGAAAAATTTAATTGGGCATGGCCCGCTGAAATTTTAATTACTGCAAATGTCTAGAGAAAATAATACAATTATTGTTGGCATCGATGTTGGAACTTCGAATGTCCGCACAATCATAGCTCAGCAGGCTAGAGGTGATGAACAGCCACGCGTAATAGGCGTTAGCTGCTTGCCTTCATTTGGAATAAGGAGAGGAGTTATAACTGACGTTGAAGATGTTGCTAAAGTTATTAATGAATCAGTTGAATATGCTGAACGGATGGCTGGCATGCAGGTAAAAAGGGCAGTACTTAATATTGGCGGTTGCGACATCGGTTTTCAAAAGTCCAAAGGCGTAATTGCTATTGGTAGGGCTGATGGGGAAGTTGCAGAGGATGATATTAATCGTGTCATTTCTGAAGCTCAGGTTATTCCACTCCCAGTGAATCGAGAAATCGTACATGTTATTGCTAGAAAATACAGATTGGATGATCAAGATAATATAAAAGATCCATTAGGAATGAAGGGCGTTAGGCTTGAAGTGGATGCACTTGTGATTGAAAGCAGTAGTTCGCATGTGAAAAATATCACCAAAAGTACATATCAAGCAAATATTGAAATTGATGACCTGGTGCTTGAGCCATTGGCAGGAGCAAAGGCAGTGCTAAGCAAGAAACAAAAAGAATTAGGAGTTGTTTTGATAAATATTGGAGGAGGCACAACATCATTGGCCGTCTATGAAGAAGGTGACCTAATTCACACTATAATACTTCCAGTAGGAGCTGGGCATATTACTAATGATATAGCTATTGGACTTAGGACTTCTATTGAGGTGGCTGAAAAAATCAAATTGGAATATGGAAGTGCTCTTTCGAAAGATATCAGCAAAAAAGAAGGTATTGATTTGGCACAAATAGATTCACAACAAGAAGGTATTATTTCACGTTATCATGTAGCTGAAATTATTGAAGCGCGATTGGAGGAAATATTCTCATTGGTGCAAAAGGAATTGAAACTTATTGGAAAAGCAGGCCTGCTTCCTTCGGGCGCCGTTTTGATTGGCGGAGGTGCTAAGATGACGCACGCCGGAGATTTGGCTAAAGAAGTTTTAGGCCTTCCTGTTCAGATTGGTTTCCCTCAGGGTTTTGGTGGTATATTAGATAAAGTGGATGATCCATCCTTTGCAACTGCTGCAGGACTCATCCTTTGGGGACAGCAACAAAGCAGCTCAAGTCCGGAAGGATTTATGGCTTCTAAGGCGATGGATATGTTTTCAAGGGGGACAGGAGACAGTGTTGAAAAGATGAGAGTATGGTTGAAAAAGTTTTTACCCTAATGTATATTGGCTTTGAGAAGTCATGTCTTTCAAAATATTCTTGACATAGCTGCTGCTGATATGCTAAATTGAGATACTAGGTAACAATAATTAGCCTTTGAACATCACCGTTCGCTCGTCTGCCTATCGGTAGGCAGGGAAAATGATAGCAAGGATTGAATTTAGAGTCACTGGGTATTTAAATCATTGTTAAAAAGAATAAACTTAATTCTTTTTCTATATTTTGACTAAAACGTATGGCAGAAATCAAACCAGATATTGAAACATTCGCTCGAATTAAAGTCGTTGGTGTTGGTGGCGGAGGAAATAATGCGATTACTCGCATGATAGATGCAAAGATTAAAGGCGTTGAATTTGTGGCAATCAATACTGATTCCCAAGCTCTTCATCATTCCAAGGCGGGCGAAAAAGTACATATTGGAAAAAATCTTTCCAAGGGACTTGGAGCTGGTATGAATCCTGAAGTTGGACGTCAAGCTGCTGAAGAAAACCGCGATGAAATCCAAGATGTTCTTAAGGGTGCTGATATGGTCTTTGTGACTTGCGGACTTGGCGGAGGAACTGGTAGCGGTGCTGCACCTGTTGTTGCTGAGGCTGCTAAGGAATTGGGAGCACTGACAATTGCTGTTATCACTAAACCATTTTCATTTGAAGGTGCTCAAAGAAGAACCATCAGTGAGGACGCTCTGGAAAACTTAAAAGACCGCGTTGATAGTTTGATTACAATTCCGAATGATAAACTTCTTTCCATTATTGATCGTAAGACTACTCTTATTAATGCCTTCCGAATCGTGGATGATGTTTTGAGACAAGGTGTGCAAGGAATTTCAGATCTTATCAC